>ERZ650304.447-NODE-447-length-22023-cov-5.978651_pt1 | contig 22023 bp, 17 predicted proteins | sample MGYA00376240_ERZ650304 | MGnify/ENA primary metagenome ERZ650304 (study PRJEB26733, sample SAMN07839271) | wastewater metagenome | biome: small river; feature: stream; material: water | place: USA: North Carolina | collected 2016-03-01 ... | reverse complement strand
GATCTCCGAACTGTTAATTCGGTATAACACATCACAGGTTCGAATCCTGTACTCCCCTCAAAATTTAATCAAACACAACATAATTGATGCATCATAGACGAATTGGTAAAGTCACATGTCTTTGGAACATGGATATCTAGGTTCGACCCCTAGTGATGCATCAATCATTACACGAATGGGCTGTGGGACTGCTGGCGGTGGTCGCTTCATTTGCACTGAAGATTTCAGCAGGGTTGGAACCCCTGACGGTCCAAAATTTTAATGCATCTTAGACGAACGGTAAAGTCGCATGTCTCTGGAACATGAATATCTAGGTTCGAATCCTAGAGATGCATCCAATTTTCTAATGAAGGAAAAATGTTATTAATCATCAGAATTTACAACTATGGTAAAAATATCTCACTATTTAATTGATCTTTCAAATTATTTGGATGAGAACACTTATTACCGCACTTCCGATAAAATATGGAATTGTTTGTTGAAATTCAGTCAGGAGGAAATAGATAATTCAATAAACAACCCAATTGAAGAGCACACAGAAGAATTTCAAGACACATTCTGGATTCCCGCCGACAATATCAGTGTATTAGATCAAAAGATCAAAAAAATAAACAAAATTGTTGAAAAATTAAAAAAATCTTATCCAGAAGAAAACATAGATTATGCATCTTATGTAATTGAAGAAGAACAAAAAAGGAAAGTCTCTAAAGATGACGGATTAGACGATATTTTCAGAATCGATGAATGGATATCTTACTTCAAAGTCAAAGTAACAGGAAGTGTACCTCGACTTGGAGGATGGAATTTTGTTGCCAGAATACTTCATAGCTCTGATGATGCAGGTCAACCGATGAACACAATCCTTTCGGTCCCTGGAAGAGACGTTGCTGACAAATTCAGAAATGTCGATCAAAAATGTGAACACTGTAATCAAAATCGTGCTAGAAAGGACACATTCATACTACACCATCCTGAAAAAGGCTATTCTCAAGTAGGAAGTTCATGTCTTGCTGATTTTATCGGCCACGTCAGCCCTCAACAAATGGCGTCTTACTTGACTTTAATCAAAGACCTATCAAGTGACGATGGCGAAGCTACAGAGGGAGTTTTGCGAGGCAAAAGATACACAGAGCTTGCAAAATTATCAGGAGTTGCAGCGTTTGTCGTGGATAAATTTGGGTATGTAAGTCAAAAAACATCAAATGAAAAGGATGTACCTTCAACTAAGTCAATAGTTTACCAATTGATGACATTAACTAAAGAAGAGAAAGACAATCCTAAAAACAAATATATAAAGGCTTATGTAGAATTAACACCAGAAGAAAGAGAATATTATTACAATTCAGGATCAGAAGCAATAGATTGGGCTAAAAAATTAAGCGAACAAGAAAAAGTTTCTGATTTTGATTGGAATCTAGCTTCCACCGCTCATAATAGCTTCGTTGATCCAAGGGCGTTTGGAATCGCGACTTATATTCCGCAAGCACACAAGAGATATCTTGATCAAGAACGTGGCATTCAGGAAGAAGCTAAAATAAGGGCTGTAAACAAGCCGGTTAATTATGTAGTTGGTCAAAAATTCGCAGCACCTGTCACATTGACAAGCGTTAGGCCTATGCAGACGAATTATGGTACTACTTATCTTCACTTTTTCGTTGATCCGACGGGAAGAACATTAGTCTGGTACTCATCAAATGGTTCAATTTCAGAACCAGGGTCGCTTATAACAATACAGGGAACGGTTAAAGATTTTAAAATTTACAACGGGAAAGAGCAAGTTGTCATAACAAGAGTTAAAAAAATAAATGACGACGAGATTGATGAAAATTACAATGTAATCAAATCCAAATAACTCTTATACGCGGATGTGGTGGAATTGGTAGACACGATAGCCTAAGGAGCTATTGGGCCGTGAGGCCCGTGAAGGTTCAAGTCCTTTCATCCGTACCATTCTCATTTTTTTCTCGTATACTATATCATGACGTTACAAGAAGCACAAAAAAAGGTCGCCGAGCTAAAAAAGGCATTACTTGAAGCAGAAAAAGAGCTTGAAGCACTTCAGCACGAAGCAACGATGTTTCTTCCTGACGGATTCTCTATCGTCAGTAGGTTCTCCAGTGGTTCTTATGATAGGTACCTTGAATTAAAATACCACGGGCTGGTAGTTGCGAATTCTTCAGTTTATAAAGAACAAGAGTTGGCGTCGAAAGCTAGAGAATTTGCAGAGTTTTACGAAAAAGTGAAATCAATCTAGAAAACAACTGCACGGTTGGCGAAGTGGGAACGCGAATGTCTGCAAAACATTTATGAGTCAGTTCGATTCTGACACTGTGCTCCATTTTTGAAAATAAGACTTTGCATGAGTATAGCTCAGTTGGTTAGAGCGTCGGTCTCCAAAACCGAAGGTCGCAAGTTCGAGTCTTGCTGCTCATGCAATATATGTTGTATAATAAATGCATGACAGATTTAGCTTCTAAAGTTCTTTTTCATGACCATATACCAAGAGGCCGTTTAGCTATATACCTATTGCCAAATCATCAAAACGTAGCTTACACCTATCACAACAACAAAATCGTAAGTGTAACACAAGCAGATGAAATTCTTATTCCGATGATTGATGAAGAAATTAATTTTGATGAAGTTCTAATACAATTGTTGAACCACAGTGTTGATGGTGACCCGAATCGAAATATCACTGCCGGATATTCATCCAACAAGTGGTATTCTTACTTACAAAGCTTAGCCTTCATTCCTACACAAGTAATTATGCATCCGTCATGTTCTATTAGTATGCCTTTGATGAAAAAATACACTTCTGAATTGTGCCCTAAAGAAACTGCTTATTTTCTTCCAGCACCTGAATTACTTGGTGTTTATGCAACAAGAGAAGTCCCTGATGCTGGTATAAGTATTCTTTATCCTCATCGTGTTGTTAAAGTGTCCAGATGAGTAAATGAATTATGATAGATTTAGCTTCTAAAGTTCTTTTGCTCGACTCTGTACCATATGGCAATCTAGCTAGATATGTGTTGCACCAGCTACCCGCGTTTGTTTATTATCAAAAGGATAATAAAATTGCTAAAATAACTGCTGGTGAAGAGATACTAGTTCCGATGACTGAATCAGATGTAAATTGGGACGAAATACTTTTTCAAATGTTAAACATGAGTGTAGAAAATAATTCAGACAGAGATAAGGTGGTAAAAAATTTACACAATTTGACTTCTTACTTCGATGATAAATATATAGATGCTAAACAAATTATCACTCATCCGTCCTTTCCTCATCCTGTCGTAAGTAGATTTGTAAAAGTACACACTTCTTTGCTCTGTTCTGAAAACACAGTGTTCGTTCTCCCAGAGCCTCAATATCTTGGAGTATTTGCGACCAGAGATGATCGAAAAGAATATGGAATGTCCATCATATGTCCTCAGTACGTTGTAAGACATACTATAGAGTAATTCAGGCTAATCTGCCTGTAATTTATTTACAACATATTTTCCAAAGCTGCTATCTGTATCAACAAGGTACAGATATTCTTCGATATAATTAGACAATCCGCTGTCACATAAGTAATCAATTAATTTTTTATCTTCATACGCGATAGAATGCATTGCGATTTCTTCTGGATTATCTTTCAAGCCATTTACCATTTGATTGAAATTTCTCGATCTATATTTTTCATAAACACTCCTTTGTTGATCAGTTAACATATTTAATTGATTTTCTGGAATGTTGGTATTGTTTTTCATATAGGCATTTATTAGCTCTTTTGAGTTATTTTGTATTAGAAGCCTAAGTTGGTTATTTGTCAAACCTTTTACAGAGTATTGATTATAATATAATTTCTCTTTATACGGCATATGCATATACTCATTTTCGGTCACACCATTCCAAGCGTTTTCAAAAAGCTTTTGATTATATTTTTCTGAATTTTTAAATTGATTTATGTCTACGCCAATAGATTTAAGATAGTTTAAATACTCCCGTGTATCTATTGAGTTGTTTGTCATGTCATAACACGTAATCGAGCCGTTTTTAGCAACAGTTATCATTACTCTTGAATATTCTCCTGAGTGATACTCTTCTCCGAATTTACTATTGTTGTCAATGACTAAATAAAATGTATAGCCCAGCCTTTTAAGATTAAGAAAATTTGAATCTCCTGGTCTGGCGACACACCAAAGACTTCCCGAACCGAGCATACAAGCATCTTCGCTGCTTTCTATTTTTATAACACTAACTTCCGGCTGATTGAGAATTTTCTGAATAGTTTGATCTTTCTGAGGATCATATTTCTCGTTTAATGATAAATTGTATATTACATTCAATTGATTCATTAATGCTTCAAAGTTCGTGTATTTTTGCTTATTGTAATAAACAGCCTTTTGGTTGGCAAATATTTCAATATTCTTTTTATTATTCAGAACCTGTAAATTCTGATATAATTTCCGAAGGTTTTCATCGTCTACACCTTGATTTGCGAAAAATGCAATAGTGGTTTGGAATTTTGAAATTGGATAATTTTCTATTATATATTTAGATATATCATTGTTTTTTGTAATCAAATCTATATCTTTTTTTCCAGAAAATTTGTACCACATTATTTCTCAACGCAGTACAGTTTGTCTTCTTCTCCGTGCCAAACTAGGTTGTATTTTGCTCTAAGTCTGTCGCCAACCTCAACCATTCCAGTCAATCCAGCAAACAAGCCAGTGGCATCATTCATTTCTTTAGCATCAGCTAAGTTTCGGCTGTTCTTAAATATACCTTTAATAACTTTGTACGGCTCGTGGCCGAATCCTTTCTTATAGATAACGATCTTTGTATCGATCACAGGCTCTTCTGGTCCATTAAGCTTATCAATCATATTTTTTACTTCGGCAATGATTTCACTCTTAATCACATGTTTTCCTGGACAAGTTTTATGGGTCGTTTTCTTGTCTTCTTTGTGCAGTTTGATATCAGTTTCAGGATTAAATCCAAAATGAATACATAATTCTGCCATAAGAAGAACAGCATTCGCTCTTACTTTAGCACCGTCTCCTGTATTGAATGAATCAGTTGTGTATTCGCCTAACATTTCAATACCAATATACTTAGTATTAAAAGACGGAGAATGTGTCCCTCGCCTCTCGATTGGCGAAAAGGCCCATATTTTCTTTTGATCAACAAAAAAACTAGGTCCGCTGCTCCATCCTTGCCCGGTATAATACCCAGCCAGGTTTTTCATATGAGTTTCTGTAAAGCCGTTAGGTCTATCTGAAAGATCAGGATTAGAAGTGTTATGCAACGTAATACCGATTGGGCTCCAATACATTTTCTTTATGCTAGACAAATATGTTCTTGGATTAACTGGTTTTCCAACGATTGGTATCATATTATAGATTTAATCTATTTTTATTGAGTTTCCTTTTCAAATAGAAAGCAAAATATTTTCAACAGCCCTAATTGCGATTTCGATAGGCATCGATTTATATCTTGCACCAGCTATAACGTTGATTATGTCTTGAGAATTTTTATGGTCCCACCAAAGCGGAATATTCTCAGATGCTTTAAGTTTTTTCAACGCCTGGTCGAACACCTTTCTATAATGGCTTATATCCGGCTTTTGTATTGGTTGCCCAATTAAAAATTGATAGTATCTATAGAATAATTTAGTTGAGTATATTTCCTGAAACGCTTGAGATTTCATCAAGTTGTCAATGATAGTAGTTTTTATTTCTCGAACAGCATCATCCGACAGTCCTCTCTTTTCCCTTCTCTGATATTGCTCTTGCTTCTTGAATGTGTCACTCCACGATTCGCCATGTGGATCACTTCTTTTCCCTTCTGTCTTGTAATCATTATTGCTTCTGCTCTGCTGATATTCTTTTTTGCTGCCATCGTTATATTGATTTTTTTCTTGACTGCTGTCTTTTTGATTTTTGATATAATAATCAGGGCGATCCATAATTGTTTGATAAGCATGATTAATTCTTTTAAATCTCTCTTCTGCATCCGGTACACTACTGACATCTGGATGATACATTCTTGCCAATCGTTTAAAAGCTCTTCTAACGTCTTCTAAATTAAAAGAATCTCCAAGTTCTAATTCAGAAACAGGGTTCATTCCTTCATAGACAGCGATTTTTAAAAATTTATTAAATAAATCGTCTGAGTATTTATATAGCTCCTCATTATCGAGAAGTTCTAAAATTGAAAGCGTTTTCGAAACCACATTAAATTATTAGAGGCTTTATGAAGCTCCACCTTTCCACAGTGCTCTGAACAGCCTCGATCTTCCTCCAGGCATAGCATACTCTGGAACAGTAATTGTTCCCATAATAGGCCGCTTCGCAAGAGGAAGCTTTTTGAGTAATTCGTCAAAATCTTCTTTATACATTTTGGCCAAATCTTTAAGGTTTGCTACAGCATCGAAACTGCCAGATTCTGGGTCTTGCACAAGTAGTCTCCTTTCTCTTTGATTCAATCCAACAAGCAGTTGTCTTATCAGATAGTAACATGCCCCAGTAACCAGTGTTGAGTCGTAATAAAATGGGCAGGCTGAAACACTATATATTTTATTCAATCCCGGTTGAGCGTTTATAGTTTGAAGTGCTAGATAAAGTGCATTATTTATTTGTGTGTTAGTGAACAACTTCACGTAATACGTTACAAGAATGTTGTCATACTCTTGAACGGATACGGCAACACCAGTAGAGTCAAAGAAAAACACTCTTCCTTCATTATTAAAGCGATAATACAAGCCATTTGCGTAGTTTGAAGTTACTTCTGGAGCATCAAAGCTATCTGACAATGACTGGTCAAGTGTATTTGTTATTCCAGTGTATGGGTTCAAGACATACATTGGAGACCTTTGTCCTTGATTGCTAGAAACAGTAATTCTTAATTGAGGAGCGGGATCAGTAACAATATCACCATAAGCTAGTGTTGCTGACTGGCGATTGTAATCCCAGATCAATTCTTCGTCATAAATAGCCACTCTGAGAAGAGAGTTGAGTTCATATAAAACAGAAGACTTTATTAACAATTCATCAGCGGTCACCGGAGGGAGCGACATTATATTTGAGTAGTCACATGTCGCTTGCTTGATGAAATACGTCTCAGATGGGTTTCCAGTGCTGTCTATAAACTCATTTAACGGAGCTTGAACGTTTGATATATAATTTAAATTGGTTGGCAGATATGTGATTCGATTATTGAGATCACCTATGATTATGTTAAATTCAGAATCTTCTGCGAGACACAATGGGCTGTCAAATTGGAGGTAATTAATTCCAGGTCCTCCAACGGAATTAGTAATTCTCCCCTGGGTTTCTGTCAGTGTCGTCACTGATTCAATTTGATAAGAAAATCCATCCATTGTGCCGTAATTGTCGGTAACGGTAGTCACATTAGCCGATGCAATCACGTTTACTGTATTATTGAAAGAATCACTGGCGACAATAATACCAAAATGATTATATATAAGAGATGACCAAATTTGATTGTTGTCTGGAAGAAGAGAAAAGCTTAAAGTCCAAACAGTAGATGTGTAACCGGCCCCGATATTTCCATCGTATAAAAATTCATAAATTGTATTCTCGCTATCTGAGACAGCAATTTTTTTCCCACAATAAGAATCAATATTCGATATTGTTACACCAGACTGTATTCCATTAGAAGAATTGATGATGACGCCTGTTGTTCCAGACCCAAATGTTAAATTATTCGTATTGCTAAGAGATACCAACCCTCCGTACACATTGCCTTGGTATGAGAAGAACAGGGATGATTTTGAAAGCGAAATGTCATAACCACTATAATTTGAAGTAGAAACTCCAGAAATAGCGTTATACGAAAGACCAGAAGTAGGAATGAATGTTGATCCAGAAAAAGTCAAGATACCACAAAATCCAGCATTATACCCAAGCAGGATGACTTCAGAAGTTCCGATGGTTCCTACTTTTAATGTGTTTGGATTATATGCAGTATTTATTCCACTACAAGATATTGTTCCACGAGTCGTGAAAGTGTCTCCGGTTTTTTGGTATGCAATTATTTTATCAGCAGTCAAGCAATAAATATATGTAGCACCCGCACCGAGAGCTAAAGGAGTTCCTAGAATTGTTGAGACTCCGCCTATTGTATAGTTGGAAACTATTAACGGGAATCTATAATTGCTCTGCTCATCCCCTTTAAAAATTACTGAAAACGTTGAATTGAAAGATGTATTAGTATCCCAAGAAACGTAAACTCCAGGTGAATGAGCATTATTATAAAGACCAATCAGCCCTTTTTGAAAAGGAACAGCACTAGGCATAATATATTTTTAAAGAAATATACTTAAATGCCTACTATTTAGTCATCTTCACTGATTATAATCGGTTCTTCTTCCCAATCAGAATCGGTAATATCGTCAATCAATTCACCATTGAATTCTTCCTGGTCAATCATTTCATCATAATCACCAAATTCATCATCATTGTCATCTTCAATAATAAATTCTTCTTGCTGAGGAAAATCAGTGACAAGCATATCCATTGCACCGGCATATCTACGATCTCTATTAAAATTTGTCATAGCTTCTTTTCCTATGCTTGTTGATTTCTGACCCATCTCAGGAGGCATAGCGAAATAAGCTACATTCTGCTTTTGAGTGGATGCAGTCTTGTAATTTTTGAGCAATTGTGGAACAAGATCAGGGTTTGCCTCGACAGCTTCTGCAAACGATTCAGGTGTCAGGTCGTCGCCTCTATCTCTAGCCATTCCTTCAGCAATTTCCAATGCCTTGACATAAGACAGTGTGTCATTTGCTCCGCCTGAAAAATTCAACTGTTCTCCCTTCTTTGCAGCTTGACCGACTTCTATTTTTTCGGCAAGCATACTTCTGTCTCCGTCTTTAATTTTTTTGTACGTTGGTTTATTGCCAGCTTCTTTTAAAATCTCTTTCTTTTCCCTTTCATATTGCATAGCCAGCGTCTTTTCATATTGTGCCTTAGTCAATCTTCGCAAGGCACCAGACACCAACGCAGCCCTTAAATTAGCTGATCTCTTGATAATGTCAGGGTCTTCCCATGTTAAATCTTTGCATTCTCGCGGCCCCCATGACATTTTAATATCACTGACAAAAAAAGGACCAAGGGTAATATTTTGAATTATTGTAGTCTCTTCATTTGCAATATCGATTGATGGTTGGCTGTTACCGTTGCTCATATCTATAATTATACACTAAAAATCTTTAAGATTTTTATCTCCATTTTTAAATTCGTTTCCAAGCCAAAACTCATTAGAATCACCTTCTCTCGTTGCCGGTGGAGCTTTTGCTTTTCTATTCCGCGTTTCCTCTTTCATCCATTCTCCAGAATCAATTCGTTTTTCACTTGCTCCCAATTTTTTTTGACTGAGAGTTCTTCCATTTTTACTATTAAATGAATCAAAAATTCTAACCATAACACCTTTTTTGCAAGGGCATGGCATTTCTTTTTTATAATCATTAATTGCAAGGTGCAATTCATGAATAGAATCATCACAAGTACATCTGAAGCGGAACAAGGGCATAATAAAGTTATACATTTTTATTGTGTCAAATGCAGAGACCATTTTAAGACAAAAGAATATGATGATATAGTGTTCAAAAACGGCAAGAAAGCTTTAAAAACTCAATGCAATAAATGCACTACAAATTCGTATTTGATTGTGAAAAATAAATGAGAAAAAGTATATTTGCTCAAGTTGGTCCACTAGTAGCTCCTGTAATCGAAGGTATTGCAGGAGAAGAAATCGCCAAACACACAGGACATGCAATTGATTGGGCACAAGAAAAATTCCAACACACAAAACAGCAGTCTGGAGAAACAGATGATGCAAAAGATTTAGTCATTAATTCAGAATACGCCTTTAATGAATTAGCGAATCAGATTAAGTCAATGGGTGTTACTGACACTAGATTCACCAACCCAGAAAACTTGTTTAGCTTTTTTAAAGACAGTTATTCTTTCAATGCCAAAAAAGATTTAGTTGATATTCTATCAGCGATAACTTCATTTCTTCAGGCGGGAGCAGCAGGTGGGCTAAATAAGCTCAACCCAGACCTTATTAATGATATTTTCAAATTTACGTTTGATTTTTACAAGCGATCTAATTACGACAAACAGGCAACTATAGGAAGAATTAATGACTTGTCAGATAAGGCTACTGATCCATTTTTCGACGCCTATGTGGTTGCAATCTTAAAGAATAATTACACTTTAGCATCCGCCATCACCCTTCTGTCTAATTTAGGCAAGATGGATAAGCGTACACTTCAAGAAATGATGGGGGTAAGTTCGCTGGCGAATAAGATGCTCGGAAATCAATCGGTAGAGCTTCTTGATGCCCAAGCACTTATAGATGAGAAAAACAGAACAACATTTGAATTCCTTCAGCAGTCAAAACAGCAATATAGACTGCTTGCACCAATGGCAATGGAGAAAGAAAAATTTGTACAAAATCTCTACAAACAGTTAGAATCTGTTTATGGCTCTGCAGTAGCTAAAAATTTAGTTAATGACCCTATAATTATGAATGCCTACATTTGGAGTGCTGGATTATCTCAGGGCATGAAGAACGTCGCTGCAGGTGCGGCAGAGGCCACTAAAGGACGATAATGATTAAGAATGACACATTGAATGTAGATAATATTAAGCTGTCACAATCTCAAACTTCGTACGAGACACAAGCTCCATTAATCAAAAATCTCGAAATGATGGCTTCGACTTTGACAGTATTGACTAAACAAAAAGATGCATATGCTTCAGTTTATGCTACAACATCTAGAACACTGTCAAACATAAAAAATCAATCATTGCTCCCAGAAATACAAAATGTTGAATTTAATCCAACATCTCCTTGCTCTTGGGCACAGTTTGGTGGGCAAAATTCAATTTATGAAACGAGCGAATTGGATGATTTTTATGCACAATGGAATGTTGCAAAAAACAATTATCTACAAGTTCTTAAGGAGTTAATGAAAAAGCAATCAGAAATGATTACTTTCGCAGAAGCAAACCCAACCTTGAACCTTTCAATGTCTAAATTGTCTATTACGGTTGAAAAAATAATCAAAGTAGCTCAAGAACAACCAGCGGACGCTGATATTCAATTAAAGGCAAATCCTGATTCAACACAAGAAAAGCCCGCAAGTTCTATCATGCTTAAAGATTCAAACACATATCAAGGAATCTTATCTCAATTTGAAAACACTAAAGCTGAATATAATGCTGCTTTGCAAGAAGTTACCTCAACAGAAAGGCAGCTTGATAGATATTTTACGGTCGTGCCTTACCAAATAGAGTTCAGTGATTACATGCAACAGCTTTGCGTTGTGTATAATGAATATATATTCGCAAAAGACACTATAAGATTTGGATTTAAAGATTTGGCAACCCAGTTAAGAGATGGATTTTTGTATGGTTCTCAAATGTTGTTCAAAATGGGAAATTTAGTACAATCAAACTTCCCAGGAGAAAATTCAAAGCACTGGGCACAGCAGTTTTTTATTGGTGCTCAAGCGATGGAAAAACGAGCGGAGCAATTTATCTATGAAGCTGTGGAAAGGATTAGAGGAAAATAAAGCGTTCATTAGTTTTTCTGAAATCGATTCGGATTTTATCATTCGGCCTTCATTTGAAATAACAAAAAGAGTTTTTCCTATCAATAGGCATTCAGCAGGTGATTTCAAAAGGTTCGATGTTTCAAAACACAAAAAATGCACACCTGATCTTAAAATATTCAAAATTCTTTTCTCTTTGGGACAAGATATTGAAGTTATCCCAGAAGAAATACGACAGTCTGATTCTGAAAATTTTCTAACAATAACCAATCAAAACAGCAATACTTCAAGCTATTATTCGTCTAGCCAGTCTGACATTCAGAACGTTGATAATTCAATTAATCAAGTCAATCATAATAATATTGTGAATGACATTAATCACGCTGTCGAACAAAAAATCACCAAAACGGAAAACAAAATTTATGAAACTATTAATCAAGAGGTCAGTCAAATAAACAATGATATTAAATCGATTATAACACAGACATCTAATTTTTCGAATAATCTTTCAGTAAATGAAATTGAAATTTTAGAAAATCAAATTGTTGAATTGACATCTATTTCTAAGAACGATCAGATTGATCAAAAAAATGAAAGAAAGACGATATCAGAAGTCCTTAAAGATTATCGTCAACTCGACGAAAAAATAAACAAAACCGATAAAAAATTTGAGGATTTTCTTAATTCATGAGCTATCCAGAAGCATATAATAATCCAGATATTTTTCCATGCTCTGGATCATACACATGGACACCACCAACCCCTCCAGCGATAGGCAGTCTCAATCCTACAGTTGGATTTAACAATCTAATAATCAATCGCGGAAAGTTTAGAAATTATTGGGTTAAGGAAAACGGTGAAAAGAACATTATTGTGACATCTGGAGTTGATAATGATTCAATACAAGGTGATTTATACGAGCCAATTATAAACTCTACGCGTCCATTAGTTTTAGGATTTTCAGTAAAGAAATCTAAAAATAACAACGTTGTAATACCACCGAAAGGCAGCGATGATTTGTTGATTTTCGACTCATTAACAAACATTTCTGGGAGATTGGCCACAATCGCAATAGAATATGACCTTTCTTTTTGGGTACAAGATGAATCGTTGAATACATTTCAACTTACATCTGAGCAGATTGCTGCTCTTGATAGCATGAGATCATCTGGAGTTGATGAAAATAATTTAAGCATTTTTTTAAAAAACTTGTCTCCAAACACAATTGATTTAATTGGAATTGATACATCTGGAAATGAATATATATTTCCAATTGATACAGAGACAAAAGGTATTCAGATAACCAGATTGAGGGATTCCCTTGAAGAAAGCGAATTAGTTTATCAGTCATCATCCGCAATCGACCCGTCACTTGGCCCATCATTTTCAACAGTTATATTGAAAATCAAACAAGAAAATTTAGACAGAAACGCTTTTCCACTGATCAAAAAATTATTCATTCGATCCAAGAATCAATTTCAAAACTCATCCTTAGTCTTGGTTCTCAAAAAAATTACGTTTTATGGTGCAGATCGTGTTAATTTTAGATATTTAAGCGACGAGAAGATGCTTCCAGCTAATTCAATTGGATATTCTATGTATGTAAATGGGTACTGGTATCCAGCTTTAGCTGTCGTTGCTGGGGCTCTTAATACAGGCTCTGGATTTCATTGGCCACAGGATGCAAAACCAAATAATCCAAACATACATGTTAAATTATTTAATCCAGAATATAAATACAATTCACCAGGGTTTGCACAATCATTAAATTTACATTTATTAATTGTTGCTTTTCCTATTTTTGGACCTTTAGCCGACTTCCTACTACCAGGAGTATTGCTGCCTTATTTGGGTGTAATCGTATCACCGTTACCGTTCACTAAACAACTTATTTTCAAAGGCACTTCACTTTCTAGCAGTCAAACAGATTTAACGGCAGTTATTCCGAACGTTTCGTTTAAACAAAATTCGGGCACGGTTACATTGCTCGAAAATGGAAATCCTATATTTAAAAAGGACATAATTTCGCTACAAAAAACAATTCAATCTGGCAATAATTTTTACAACTCTTATGAATTTGTTTCGCCTGGATCGGATAAAGATACTCAGTTTCAAAATTTATACAATGATCAATTTGGAATACAAACATTATCAGAGTCTTATAGTGGTGTTCCATCTAGATCAATTCAATTTCTGCAAGCCTTTGATATTATCCCTCCAGGAAATATCCCAATAAAGAAAATATCATATCAAACATATGTTTCATTAGATAAATTGAATTTATTTCAGATCATCACAGAATCAGAACCAGCATTGATTTTTAAACTTCAGTTTTCTGATGATTTTTCATCATCAGCTTTCCAAGAAGCAGGATTTTATGCCGTAGCAACGGATTGTTTTTGCACTGACAAAACCAACTTATTTGACACCAAATTGCTGTACCACATCTATGCCGTTCAAAAAGATGCGACTGATTTTTCGCCAATATCAGATTTTTCAAAAAAACATGCTTTGAAAATATACGAACTTGAAGGCACCACAACGTTATCTTTTGAAAATTTTGACTCTTCATGGGATTTTGAAAACGTTCTTGTTTCTGCTAATATTAATGATTTATTGCAAACGATAAGTACGGAAGTGATCATTAATTCAACACAGAAAACATTTTCTATATCCAGTCAGCCATTTGATCTATATTGTGCTGTATATGCAGTATCTGTGCTGTCTTATGACACTTCCGATTATGATATAACTCAATACTCATCTTTAGATGTTCCAATTATTAATTTTTCAATTGACAGCAATTTTATAGTCACTTTGCCAATTTATTACAAGAAATCTTATTCAGGTGGAGGAACATTGCAGCCAATAAGAGATTTCGGATACACTGGTGCCTACACACAAGACAACAAATCATATAAAGTATATGACGCTTATTATACCGGAAAACCATTTGACAATTCCACTCCTTACTCTGAAAAGTTTAATTCTTCATCTGGCTATTACAACTTATTGTCTTTCCTGACGAATGGTTCTGGTGATTCAAAATTCACTGTACAAATCGGCTCTGGAAGCTCGAAAAAAGGCACAGTTACTGAAGTAGATTTTGTAATGGAAACTCAATTACTCGAAAATGCTAAAATTGCATCAGGTCTTTGGGAATTTCAAATCACGACTTCATTAACTGATCTTAATTTAAGATACAAAATAGAAATTGATTTAGTTAATTTTACTACATTTGGATTAATCAGCAAAATATTAAATACAAATTATTCCACTGATTTGACATTTACCGTCAATATAGACACTCAATTTTATATACCAAACACTAATTCAATTTTAATCGTTCGATTATTCATTGAAAATTTCAGTGCTTTAAATCTTTTTGACATTGATTCTTTTTCAATTACTAAAAATACACTTGAGTATTTCTCATATAAAGAAAAAACCTCAGTCACTGGAGTTCCAGCTACTTTTTATGAAGATTTGCCAGTCCAGCCAAATGCTCATGTAGGAAATTGCAACAGTTTCTTTTTGAAATTAGATTTGCCTTCTGCTGGGTATGAAATATTCGATGCCTTGAAAGGGTTATTTGTCAATGGTGCAATATATAGCCCAACGTGGCAATCGGAGTTATTAGAAAATTTAGAAATAGATTATCGAGGAGCCATTAATAGCTCATTGTTTCCATCAAGGGCGTCTGGTGTTCAACCATATCAATTGTTTTTCAGAACAGGGACTTCTAATAAAACACTAGTTGTTGATACAAAAAAACATCAATCGACTGGATTAATTGTCACGCTTACAAATTATAAATCTAACTCATCTGATTTTGCTGTTGTTCAGATTGTTTCAGAAAGCTACGCTAGGTTCTTCAAACAATCACAGACTCTACAAACAGTTTTGAAAAATGACAATTTATCGGAATTAAATATTCAAAATCCAGTGATGGCAACTCAAGATGAGATTGTTATTCTTGGTCAACTAGAAGAATTTCAATCATTGCAAACAATATCACTCATTATTGAAAGCCCAGGCGAGTATGCAGTTCAGCCCGGATATAACAACACTTTAGCTCCAATTGATGACTCTGGTTACATCAAAAACAAGATGTATAATTGCATGTTTACTTCTTTTGACGTTAAAAACGACAAGACGTACACTGCAGGCGTTACATCGAATGGAAATTTACTTTTTGCGGAAGACTCTTTGTTGTCCGCAGATCAAACGGTTCAAATTAAGCTTTTAGAAGGAAATCCATTAAGTGCTGAAATTGAAAATCTAAATATCATTACTGACAACACAGAGTATTACGGATTAGTGTCGAAATCTTTTTGCTCGGTGTTGTCTACAAAAACAGATGACACATTAATACTTTACGTGTACGAGTCGTCAACTTTAAACTCTAAGTATTCAATTTATGCAAGAATAGTGAACGGTGGCACAATTTACAGGCCAGTTGAAATTCTTAATTTCAGATCGTATTTTGAGCAATTTTCAACTATTGATTTTGATTTTCCGAGCATTGAAAATATTTCATCATGTCACAGTGATTTATATCCATTTGGCTATGAATATTACGTATCATTCACTTGTTTCGACAAAATTTTCTTATTCAAACTTCTGTATGATAAATTGAATTTTTCATTTGTTGATCTTGCAATTATTTACGGTAACCTTTCTCAAGGAGTAGACGTTGTAGAACAAAAATTCAATACTGGTCTTAATAAAATGATTCAATCAGGAGCATTAAGCCAGTTGATTGTACTTAATTCATCCGCTGGACTAATTTATTCAAAGAATCTAGAAAACCGTCAGCGTCCAGGGATTGTTGATTTTGATAATACGTTTTTAGGAATTCAATTTATTGATGGAGATAATATTATGGAAGTTGTATTTGATAAATCGTATACAGTTACTGGAGAATTAAGGGTCATAGGGACCACAACAGGCGTAGAACTTTAATACCTGGAAATATAAATGAATGCCTATAGGAACTGAAGTAATATTCGATCAACCACAGAATTTTCCATTTTTACCAGAAATTGAAATTCAGCAATTGAATATTAAAGTCGAGTTAGGCTATCTTAATATTCAACCAAGGAATTCATTTGTTCAAAATTTCATCAATCAAGCAGTAAATAATCCATTTCATCCATCTCCTGGTGGCAGTCAGGGCGAATCTTTTGTCAACAACTCTAATCTAAAATCTTATAAATCAGCCAATCTTAAAACAGTAGTGAACGGGGTAATCCCTTCGCATATGGAGACAACTGGAGCACCATATAGCACCTTCATAGAGGGCAGTATAACCGCACAGTCGGACCATCCATATTATGATATGATCATTGCCCCTGAAACCGAGACTGGATATCAATTTCAAAGCAAAGCTAATTTTTCGATCAACCAACCTTTGATTCAACAAAATTTTTACGGTCAGGTCGATACTGTTTCAGTCAGGCAATTTAATAAATTAGGCATTCCTTTTATTCCCAGCACAACTAAAACATCTGATGCTATTGCACAATTAAAAAATGACGATTTGATTAATGTCGGTACTACCTATAATATCTGGAAAATCGACAATATCAATAAAGAGCAATTTAACTTAGTTGAATTTTTAGGGTACGTTCCTAAGTCGGGCACCCAGTCGAAAAATTTACAGCCATATGCTCAAACGTGGCCATTCACTGATGCGTCGCAAATACAAGTATATGCGTCAAACTCTCAAGTGTCTTTAACGAGAAAGTATCCAATTTCCAAAGACTATGCTCATAATGAAAACGCGAAATATATCATATTCAACGCTGACGATTCCAGCACTTTGCAGGTTAAAGATGTTGGTTTATCAAATCCCGCATCGGTTGGATTTTCAATTGTATTTAATTCCATAAGTGTATCAAACACCAACCCAATTGGTTCTTCAGACAACACTGTATTGACCGAGCCAAGAATGATTATATCATGGGGCTCATTAAATGATCCAAATAAATATACTGACAAGAACAAAATTTCACTGTACACATTAGAAATCAGCCCAAACCGGCCCCCTAGAATATACTTCAATGTAAATTCTCAGGAGATAATTAACAAAAACATTGATCCAAATCATAATTTCGTAGAATTAAACAACTTAAAACAAATACTTTCTGCACAAAGAAACTCTGGTGCAAAAACACCCAATGATTATAAAATCTTTGTTTATTATTCTGGCCCATATTTGTATATAGGCAACGACCAAGACCCATCAACATGGCAGACAGTTAAATCGCAAACGCTTCAGGTTAAAAACGGTGAGCAATTTAACAGTATTGAAATGGCTCACTTTCTGGACGAAAGTGCAAACATTAATATTTTTGCACAATTTATGAACTTCACATATATGTATGGCCCGCCGTTGTTCAGCCCACATGATGATCAAAATCTTCCAGGGCTGACATACGACAAAGATGGATCAGCCAATACATATAATTTGGTTAAAGGGCAAAATATGGTCGCCGATGGTGACGTTATCCCAAGTGAATCAGATATTAACAATTTCATTACGTCTAATCAAGCAAGAACATTTGAATCAGTTAATAGCAATAATTTCATGGGTGGTGCTTCGTCATATATTGATTCTAGAGCAGTAAATCCAAAATTCTCATGCACAGTACAAACCCCGGCTATTTCCGGCAATTCGCTAGAATTCGATTACAATAAAGTTGTTAAATACAAATTGACATTACCTCAAGATTTGGGAGGACACGTCTATAGCAAATTCTTTGCACAAAACAAATTTAAAGAGCCAAAAATTTCCGCTTCGTATGTTACTTACTTAACAGACCAATTTGAGGATGGTACAGTCGAATCAATTTTGACCCAAGCCGTATCGTCTAACGAATCGTTCTCTATCAGTCAATCGGTTGACAAAAATTCCTTAACGAGTTTGACTTCAAAATTAAACATTGTATTCAATAACTTAAATCGATCAGATTCAGGAAATAAAATTTTACAATTCATGCGTCAAAATGTAGCCGTAATAAAAGTATCCGCCGGGTACGGAAAGGACTTGCACACTTATTTTGAAGGTATGATTTCAGATATTGACATAAAAGAGAAGCTTGACATAACGAGTATTTCCGTAAAAGCAGACGATTTAATGTTCAAACTGTTCAAAGACACAAGCACATGTATTGTATCTCGAAATAGAATGGTTTTTCCTGGAATGTATTACAAGGATATTATCAATTCAATTGTTGAATTGACAGAGCTTAATAATCACTTCAAATATGACCTTAGTGACAATCTATACAATTATATTTCAAAAACAAATATACCAAGAAAAGCTGATACTATTTTGAAAATAGATTTAGCGTCGCTTACAGTCTCACCATACAGTGGCGAAGAGAATTATCTTAAAGTCATTGACACCATTTGCGGCTTATCTGTTCAAAATAACGATCCGACCACAAAGATAAAAAATTTCGATATACCCATCCTTTATTGGTACGCGGGCGATGATGTTGATGGAGTTGTGATGTCATCGCGTAAACAGCCAAAAGATAAAGATAAATTCTATATGAGAAAATCAACAATAACTCAAGAGTTAATTGAGAACATCTCTAATCTCCATGGGTATATGTTGCTTGATAACCCTTTTTCTAGCAATTCGAACACGGAAAACTTACAGGCAGTTGGATTGTATAGGTTTACGGACATAGATGGAGCCTTCAAATCTGTTTATGTGAAAAATCCTATCGCTTTTTCTATTAGCAGCTCACCAATAGACACAGTTGGCTATGTGGGTTACAATCGTATTTTGATTTTTGATAATCCAAATGCAGACCCAGGCCCAAATATCTTTTTGAATTCTTCGCTGATGTCAGACGAGAAGATGGCCAGAGATTTTGTCAATCGATGGATGCAGGCGGTTTATGAAAATGTTTACGAAAACATAGAAATATCATCAATTGTAACAAAGCCGTTAAAATCTCATGGTTATTTTGTGATCTGCGTTGAAAGTGATGATATTGAGATTCCAGAACAATATTTATATGATTCGGTTACATACACGTTTGATTTAAACTCAAATATAATTATAGCCAACGTTTCTGGTGCGAAAAAGGCCATTGCCAACTTTTAATTAAGTCAAGGTTTCGAGGCTGTTTTTTTGCAATAGTATTGTATGAGGTTTAATAGTTTATCTGAAGCTGTGAGGTATTATGCCTATGCTCCTAATTCGCTAGGCGACCTCTCTCCATACAGCGATATAGCAAATCAAGTGAACAAAGTTCCCTCGAACGTTAATTACATTAATCCAGCAAATCCATCGGTTTTAATATATGGAAAATCAATTTGGGGAATTGGAAAAGTTATAGATATAGAGAAGCCTAAAGTATGAGCAATAAAACACCAATTTATCAGTTAGAATATTTTGTTCCAGATATGATTATAGGCGACAGCCTTGATCTGGACAAAAATAGGTTTACAACGATAGAGAATCAGCTTTACAATGTTTATAATATTTTCGGAAATGGAATATTAGATAAGTTTGATGCAAATGGTGCCAAGCTTCCATCGTGGTTAATCACCCAAGTGCCAAATCAAAAATCCGTTCAGATTAGCAGCGGAAAAGGGCATATAAGCTATAAATATGCTGAAACAGAAACAAGCCAAACTATTGATTTAGAGCTTCCGCCAGGGGCAACAACTGGAACGTTCAGTTATTACTTGTACGCCAGCGAAACAGACACTACATCTGTTGATAAAACTGTTGATTTTTCATTTTCGTTAGTCCAAATCGATGATGTAGAGAATTTCATCGGTTTAGGCGGCGTCGAGCTAACTATTAATTCAGACAATAGCTTCAGCATGACTGTGTACAACGATGAAGCACATGGCAGACAGGAGATTTCTTTATTTTCTTCATTGACATCGTTGGTTAAAAACCATCTTCATATTGGTGGGCCAGATAATCCATCACCCATTGATTTGTCAAAACATGTTACTGGATTGTTGTCTTCAGATTACATTGACCAGATTGATTTAAACAAAGTTACTACTGGAACGCTTAATCCTGATCGTCTTCCACAAATAAACCACAATTCTCTTTTGAATATTGGCACTTTGACACATGAGCAGATTGATTCACTTCTTGCGTCGCTACAGTATCCAGATAATAATTACAAACTTTCAGATTATGGAATTGTCAACAGATTGCAAATCATACTTGCATTGAAAAAGCAATCAGACTTATTCAACGTTGACGGCGGTCAAATAAATTCTATTTTCTATACTCCATATACGCAAATGCAAAATTTTGTTGATGTAGAAAATACAACAGCGACTATTAACACAGATGTGCATAGAATATACGGCGTAACAGGCATACCATTACAGTCAAATATCATAAAAATACACAGCACACAAGATTTCAAATCAGCAGTATTTGTGGCGAAAGATTCAATCACTTATCCATCTGTGGAAGATATAACAGTGACCGGCATTTCTACTTTACCGCTTGCTGGATCGGTCAATAATCCTTACGGCTTGACTGGTTCTGCTACAACTATTTTTATTTCAAGCCCAGTTGATTCTTTCGTGTCCTCCTTTTCGACAACTGGAACTTATATAAAGAGAAGAATCGATTTCGATCCAAACTTGAATTTGAATTCACCATTAGGCCTATGGTACGACGCCTCATCAGACAATCTATACATAGCCGACACCTTTAATCATAGGGTTGTAGTCACAGACGGATCAATGGTCAACACAAAGGCATTAATAGGCAAATCCGGTGGGTCTGGTGTCCCTGGATCAAATTCTTCTGAATTTAATTTTCCAAAATCAGTCTTTGGTTACGGCTCAACATTTTATGTTTCCGATTCAGGAAACAATAGGGTACAAAAGTTCACATGGTTGAATAATTATCCAGTCTATCAAGCCACATATCAATTCACGAATTACAGCAATCGAAGCATTTACGGTGTTAATCAAGCACTTTCTGACCCAAGAGGAATAGTTGCTACGTCATTTGCTGGCAATAATTTCCTATTCGTTGCTGATTACTTGAATCATAGAGTTTTGTGTGGCATAGAAACTTCTGGCATATATTCTGTCTATCAAATATTAGGCGAGAATTCAACAGGCGTAGGAATATCCAACGCATCCTTCGCGACTTATCTCCCATCTTCAACGTCATATGGTTCTGGTGCAGTTTTTTCGTTCTCTACTAGTGTTAATGGAACGATATCGAGCATTTTAGTATCATCTGCTGGAGCAAACCACAGAAACACAGACACATATGTATTCCAATATCCAGGTCAGCCATCTGGCATCATTTATTTATCCACTAATGGCTCAGGTGGCGTGACAACAGCTTACACAGAATACGGAATATCTTCTAATAATTCGCTTGCGTTCGATCACCCTCAAGGTCTTGCCGTATCGTCTTCAAATCAAACAAT
>ERZ650304.446-NODE-446-length-22056-cov-8.199673_pt1 | contig 22056 bp, 25 predicted proteins | sample MGYA00376240_ERZ650304 | MGnify/ENA primary metagenome ERZ650304 (study PRJEB26733, sample SAMN07839271) | wastewater metagenome | biome: small river; feature: stream; material: water | place: USA: North Carolina | collected 2016-03-01 ... | reverse complement strand
GATCTCCATCGCTTTAACGCTAACACGAAAAAATGACAAGACGATTAAGAGCCGATAGCACGACTAGCGTTATTAAAGCCATGTCTGATGCGGCTATGGGTGAATTGCAGCCACCTAGCCATATTACCATTACCGATTCAGCTATTCCTTTCTGGAGTGGCATTGTGCGCGCGCGCGCGAGGGATGAGTGGTCAGAGGTTGATCTTGTGGTTGTTGGCCAGTTGGCCCAGTGCCAAGCAGATATTGCAGATCAAGATATTTTGTTGCGTACAGAGGGCAGTATTGTCACAAATGAGCGTGGAACTCAGATCATGAATCCACGCGCGACTCTTATGGAAAACTTAGCTCGACGTGAAATGGCGCTGATGCGCACTTTGCGTCTTGGTGGAAGTGTTTCCGGTGACAAGCGTGATGATGCAAAACGCAGATCAATTCAGCGGCAATCAGAAGAAATTAGGAAAGAGTTAGAAGATCACGACTTGCTTGCTTAGTGCATGGCTAAAAAGAAAGAAACTCGCGGCGAGCGTGTCATAAGATTTGTTGAGACATACTGCAAAACTCCTGAAGGTCAGAGCATAGGTAAGCCGTTAAAGTTAGACAAGTTTCAGAAAAAATTCATTCTTGACGTTTACGACAATCCGTATGGAACGCATAGCGCGTATTTGTCGATCGCAAGGAAAAACGGGAAAACTGGTTTAATCGCTGCTTTGTTGCTGGCTCATTTAGCTGGACCTGAAGCAGTGCAGAACTCTCAAATAGTCAGCGGTGCGCAGTCTAAAGATCAGGCTGCTGTGGTATTTGAATTGGCCCGCAAGATGGTTGATCTTGATGCCAACTTATCCAAGAAGGTGAGAATACAGCCAAGCGGCAAAAGGTTAGTTGGATTATCTAAAAACGTTTTATATCGGGCATTGGCAGCAGAAGGCAAAACTGCCCATGGATTAAGCCCAATTCTTGCGATATTGGATGAGGTTGGGCAGGTAGTAGGGCCTACGGATAAATTCGTTTCGGCAATCACTACAGCCCAGGGTGCATATCAAAACCCTTTATTGATTGCAATCAGCACACAAGCACCGACAGACTCAGATTTATTCTCAACTTGGATCGATGCGCAGAAGAACGCACCTGATCCGCGTGTTGTAAGTCATGTTTACGAAGCACCTGAAGATTGCGAACTTGATGACAAGAAAGCATGGGCTGCTGCAAATCCTGCTTTGGGTGTGTTTCGATCGATAGACGACGTAGAGAAACAGGCAAAACAGGCGATGCAGTTGCCGGCCAATGAGCCAGAGTTTAGAAATCTAATTCTTAACCAGCGCGTTGAAGCGGTTGCGGCATTCATCCCCCGATCGGTATGGGAATCGAACGGCGATCATCCTGGCAAAGCGGATGGTTTGAAAGTTTGGGCTGGTTTGGATTTGGCTAGCGTCAATGATCTGACTGCACTTGTGTTGGTTGATGAGAATGGTGGCGTACATTCTCACTTCTGGTTGCCTGAATACGGAATAGCGGAAAAATCAAGAAAGGACAAGGTTCCATACGATTTGTGGGCACGGCAGGAACTGCTTAATTTGACCCCCGGAAAGTCAGTAGAATACGAATTTGTTGCTGAATTCTTGCGCGGCGTGTTTGATAGATACGATGTGCAGGCTTTGGCATTCGACAGGTACAACATGAAACACTTAACACCTTGGCTGGTTAAGGCTGATTTTTCCGAGAGTGAATTGGAAAAATTTGTAGAGTTTGGCCAGGGCACAGCATCAATGACACCAGCTTTAAGAGAACTGGAGTCGATGCTACTCAATCAAAAATTAAAACACGGTAAACATCCAATCATGAATATGTGCTGCGCAAATGCAAAAGTGGTTGGTGATTCCGGCGCGCGTAAGTTCGACAAGAAAACTGCACGTGGCCGCATTGATGGCATGGTTGCGTTAGCAATGGCGGTTGGTGTTATGCCGATTGATGCAACCGATGGAAATATTTACGACACGCGCGGAGTGGTTTTTGTATGACCATGCAAGATTTGCAGCTTACGATAATTTTTTCGTCGTTGATTATGATTGCCACGGTCGCCACATACATCAAAGCACCTTCATTTGAATTTTTATTTGATTTCCGCGATGCGATTGTTTTCCTAGGCATTGCTCTTATTGGTATTGGTGCATACATGATCTATGAACCGTCTGCTTTTATTGTATGCGGCGCAATGCTGTTCTGGCTTGGACGGCCTAGATAGTGGGATTTGTGTCTAACCTTGAGGCTGAATCCCGGGCAACTTATCAGCAAATAGGGCCACCACGTGATCCGGTAGTTGCTGAATGGTTTGGTGGTGGATCAAACTCAAATACAGGGTTATCGGTAACGCCTGATAGTGCGATGCGCGTCACGGTGGTTTATCGTGCTGTATCGATACTAGCTCAGACTTATTCAAGTTTGCCTCTAAGTGTCGACAGAATATTGCCAAATGATGGCAAAGAAACAGATAAAAGCCATCCGCTTTATGATGTGATCGTATATCAGCCTAATAAATGGCAAACCAGTTTTGAATGGCGTGAAATGATGTCAGGGCACTTTGCCTTGCGTGGAAGATGCTATTCGGAAATTGTAAGCTCTGGTGGCAGGGCTGTTGATCAATTAATTCCACTGCACCCTGACCGGGTGACTCCGTTCCGCGCGCCAGATGGCAAGATTGCATTCAATTACCAGCCGTTGGACGGTCCAAGCCGTGTAATTCTTCAAGACGAAATGCACTGGATGCATTTAATGAGTTCCACCGGGTTGGATTGGACAAGCCCGATCGGTTTATGCCGTGAATCCGTGGGTCTGGCGATGGCGACCGAAGAACACGCAGCTAGATTGTTCTCGAATGGTGCTCGTCCTGGTGGGATTCTCAAGATGCAGAGTCATTTTAAAGACGACATAACCCGCAAGAATTTTGCTAAGTCATGGCAGGAAGCGCAAGGCGGTTTAAGAAATGTCAATAGAACGGCAATTCTTGAGGATGGTATGGATTGGCAGCAGGTAGGAATGACATCTGAAGATGCACAATTCCTTGAAATGCGAAATTTTCAACTGTCTGAGATAGGGCCTAGAATCTTTGGGGTTCCGGCGCATAAGCTCGGTGACCTGAGCCGCTCAACCAATAACAATATTGAACACCAAGGTATTGAGTTTGTAACTGACACAATTCGCCCCGGTGTTGTGCGTTGGGAACAGGCCATGCAAAGGGATTTGTTCTATGGAAAGCGCACTCACTGTGTGCAATATGATCTTGACGGGCTTATGCGCGGAGATTCTACGGCACGTGCAGCGTTTAATTCATCTGCATTGCAGAATGGCTACAAATCACGCAACGAAGTCCGGCGCGATGAAGGCTTAAACCGCAGCGATGCGCCAGGAATGGACGATTACACAGTACAAAGTAACATGATCAAAACGGATGACATGGGTAAATTTATGCAAGTTAAACAGACGGAATTGCCAAAATGAAAGACAAAGAACTTAGATCATTCGCGTTAAATGAATTCCGTGTTGATTCTGCGGAAGGTATGCCGCCCAGAATGTTTGGTCATGCTGCTATGTTTAACAGTTTATCCGGTGATTTGGGTGGATTCCGCGAGCAGATTGCACCGGGAGCGTTTAGAAAGAGCCTTGAATCTGCTGATGTACGTGCATTATTCAACCATGACTCAAATATCGTACTCGGTCGCAATAAAGCAGGCACATTGAGATTAAAAGAGGATGAATCCGGACTTGCGATTGAGATAGACCCGCCAGATACACAAGCCGCCCGTGATTTGATGGTGAGTATGAAACGCGGCGATATCAATCAAATGTCGTTTGGATTTCGCACAATTACTGATAAATGGGAAAAAAGAGACGGAGAATGGCTAAGAACGTTGCGTGAAGTAGAATTATTTGATGTTTCACCAGTCACTTACCCGGCTTACGCTTCGACCGACATCGCTATTAGATCCATGAATGACGCTATCAAATTAGAGATACCAGACACCAGGTACATGCTTGACCTAATAAAGCGAAAGTTGCAGCTAGTTTAACCTAACAAACCAACACATAAGCCGCCATTGAGCGGCTTTTTCTTTTTGGGCAATCCGCAAACAGGGCAGCGGATGCCGTCATTGCATCACTGCCCTTTTTAAATCTTAACGCTGCGAAGCGCTGGAGGAAATATGTCACAAAAGCTGAATGAATTAAGAGACCAACGCGGGAAACTGGTAACAGAAGCGCGCGCGATTATTGATAAAGCCGAAGCAGAAAAACGCGGGTTGACTGCCGAAGAACAAGGTAAATGTGATGAGTTAATCACGAAACAAGAGGAAATCCGCGGCCATATTGAGCGTGAAATGAAACTTGTTGAAGCAGAGCGTAGCGCTGCTGAGGAAACTTTGCGTATTAAAGATGATAGCAAAGGCAAGCCAGCGGACGCAGTGCGCGCATTAACCGGCGCAGCATCGGAAGAATACCGTAACGCATTTTACAAGATGATAGCAAGCGGACAATCGGGCATGAACGGCTTAAACGCTGACGAAGTGCGCGCATTGCAGTCAGATATCTCTACTTCCGGTGGCTACCTGGTGGCTCCTATGCAAATGGTAGAAGGACTAATTAAAGCGCTAGACAATCAACTCTTCATTCGCCAGTTTGCTACTAAATTCAGCGTACCGACTGCCGCATCTCTGGGCGCTGCATCACTGGATAACGACCCAGCTGATGCTGATTGGACAAGCGAATTGGGAACAGGTAGCGAAGATTCTACAATGAGCTTTGGCCGTCGTGAGCTTTATCCTCATCCAGTTGCTAAACGCATCAAAATCAGCAACAAATTGCTGCGACAAGTGTCTGGAATCGAGGCTTTGGTTAACTCCCGCCTGGCTTACAAATTCGCTGTGACTCAAGAAAAAGCATTTATGACTGGTTCAGGAAGCAATCAACCGCTTGGACTGTTCACCGCATCTGCTGATGGTATACCAACATCGCGCGACGTATCAACCGGCAACACAGCCACAGCATTCACTTTTGACGGTCTGATCAACGCAAAATACTCGCTAAAAGGCCAGTATCACAATACTGCGCAGTGGATTTTTCACCGCGACGCTATTAAGTCCTTGGCTTTAATTAAAGACGGTGACGGACAATACATGTGGCAACAAGCAAAAACACTCAGTGATCCTGATATGTTGCTTGGTCGCCCTGTGCATATGTCTGAATATGCGCCTAATACCTTCACTAGCGGTTTATACGTAGGTATGTTCGGTGATTTTAGTAACTACTGGATCGCTGACGCGCTTGATATGCAAGTACAACGCCTGGTTGAACTTTACGCAGAAACCAATCAGACCGGCTTGATCGGTCGTATGGAATCTGACGGTATGCCAGTTCTGGCTGAAGCGTTTGCGCGTATAAAACTGGGTTAATACCAATTACTGAATTAGCCTAACGGGAGAATAGAATGGGAAATATGCTAAAAGATGTAAAAATTACGGTGGTTGAAGCCACAGCAGCCGCTGCACAAACTGAGCTTGTAACTGACGTGCTTGATATGAGCGGATATGAAGGCGTTTTATTTATTGCTCTGACTGGTGATGTTACCACAAGCAGCGTTTTGACTTTGACTGTAAAAGCCAATAGCGCGAATAGCGTATCCAGTCCGACTCCGATAACTCAAAAAGCCAGTGATGCGTTTACTGCCGGGGCATCGGATGCGGACAGCAAAGTTATTGCTGTGGATCTTTATAAACCAACTCTTAGGTATGTGTTTGCTAGTTTGACACGCACGGCAGCAAATGCGGTGGTTGGTGGAATTATCGCCATTCAGTACAAAGCGCACAATAAACCTACATCGCAAGATGCAAGCGTTATTGCTTCTGCTGTTGGTCTGGGTGTTTCGTCTTAATTAATTTTATGGGCGGCTTAGGCTGCCCGATTTGGAGGATTAAATGTCAGACGCAACATACAGCACGAAGGTTTATACAAAGCAGGGTGGCGTTGAGCTTGTCGTAAAATCAGGCGGGATGATTCGCAATCAAGGTTACGATGTGAAAGTGCAACCAACTCCAACTGCAAAAACAACAGCAGCAACTTTAACCATTGCGGAACTGTTAACTGGAATAATTACAGGGACGCATACCGCTGGTGCAACACAGGCCTATACATTGCCTGATGGGTCACTGATCGATGCCGCTTTTTTGGCTGCTAGGGTATCCCTTGAAGCTGATGATAGCTTCGATTGGACGCTGATTAACCTGTCTGCTGCTGCACTTGATACTATCACCGTAACAGCGGGAACTACGCATACCATTGTCGGTAATCCGATAGTGCAATCAGCACATGTTTCGACCGGTGGTATTTACGGTAATTCATCCCGTTGGCGTACGCGCAAGACTGCTGCAGATACTTTTGTAAGCTATAGGATGGCTTAGATGAGTTACGCTGAACGGCATGTTGTTTCAATTACCACGGCATCAGATGGATCTGCAACGGCATACTCACCTGTCGTTACTGGAAAATTATCTCGCATACGTTACGCCAAAACTGATTTCGCCAATGGAGTAGATTTTGCGATCACTGCAGAATCGACAGGTGAAGCTCTTTGGACTGGTACTGATGTTAACGCATCGGCGACAGTGGCGCCTCGACAGCCTACTCATGACACTGTTGGCGCTGCTGCTTTGTATGCTGCTGGGGGATCTGGTGTGTTGGACAAAATTGCTCTAGCTAATGACCGTGTAAAAATCGTGATTGCGTCAGGTGGCGATACTAAAACCGGAACATTCCATATTTTTATGGAGTAATCATGATCATAAAAATGCTTAGCACGTTGTCAGGCCCTAATTTATCTGCCCAACCAGGTCAGCAAATCGAGGTTGATCAAGTTACAGCAGATCAGTTAATTGCCGGCGGGTTTGCTGTGCCAGTAAAGACAGTTTCAATTGAAACTACCGAGATGCCAGAGATCGAAACATCAGTTATCCAACATGCGAAAGGCAAGGGTAGAAAGTAGATGCCGTCACTTGTTGTCTATTCACCTCCGGCCACCGAGCCGGTGAGTGTTGCTGAGGTGATGGCTTATTGTCGTATCGACTCAGACAACCAGGAACCTGCTCCTAGCGCGGTAACAGTTGCACTCGCTTCCGGCGCTGGCAATGTTGATAACGGCGCGCATAGGTATTTATGCACGTTCGTTACGGCTACGGGTGAGACTCAAGCCGGTGATATTTCCGCAGCGGTGACAGTCGTTTCAAAAGCGGTCAACGGCAAAGTATCGGTTTCAGCAATTCCGGTCGGTGGCAGTCTGGTCACGTCTCGCAAGTTGTACCGGACTGTTGCTGGTGGATCGCAATACTTACTGCTCGCCACGATTGCTGACAATACCACCACGACATATACCGATAACACCGCAGATGCAAGCCTGGGCGTTGAAGCACCAAGCACGAATACTACCGGCGACCCATTGCTTAGTATTTTGATTGCATCAGCACGACAGCATGCTGAAACTCTGCTTAAACGTTACCTAATTACACAAACAATTGACTTGTATCTCGATTGTTTCCCAGATTGCGAAATAAAACTTCCACCAATTCAATCGGTGACCGCAATCACATACACAGATTCAAACGGTGATACTCAAACACTGGCATCCGATCAATACTTGGTTGATGCGGTGAGTACGCCATCAAGAATCGCGCCTGCATACGGCGTTGTGTGGCCTTCTGTGCGATACCAGAATAATGCTGTAAAAATCCGGTTTATTGCTGGTTACGGATCTGCATCCGCAGTGCCACAATGCATTAAAAACTGGATGCTACTTAGAATTAAGCAAATGTACGATCAGCAAGGAATGGTAAACGTGGGGAATATTGTCACTGAATTTCCATATTCTTTTGTTGACGGCTTGCTTGATCCTGAGCGCATTTGGGGCTACTGATGACGACTAAATTTAATGTTGCTGGAATGTGGCAGGGCGAGACAGTTGCGATTCTTGGCGCTGGCCCGGACATGACCGCAGAATTAGCGGAAACAGCGCGCGGACATAAAACAATAGCCGTGAATCGGGCGGTGAAGTTTGCACCTTGGGCAGATTGTTTCGTGGCTTTGGATCCACATCACCCATTTTGGGAGGAAGCAGATAAATTAGGCTTCAAAGGTATGCGCATCCTTGGCGTAGAGAATGACGATTATGACGCTCTTTACCTTGGCATGATGTACGAGAAAGTGCAGATTGCTGAAAACCACACAATAGAAATCAGAAACAACGCACTGGCAGCGATCAGAATTGCTTATCTTGCTGGTGCAAAAAAGATCATCCTGCTTGGATTCGATCCAGAGCGCTATGAAGAAATCCATGCTCATACCGGATTCCGCGGACTCAAGCAAGGACTAGAACAAATAACTGCAGAATTGAGAGCGAACGGCGTAGAAGTCGAGCGTATTGATTCAGCGAAACAACATCCAGGAACACGGCCACCGAGACGCGGCGAATTGGTTGATCCGGCCACATTTCCAGAAGTTAAAAAGCGCAAGAAATGAATGTCGTTTTAGATCGTCGCTGTAGGATTGAATATCCGGTTAAAGGAAAAGACCCGGTACACGGATCAGCAATAACGACATGGACCCTAAAAGCCGTGGTGTGGTGCAGCATTCAGGACGTTTTGCCGAGCCGATCAGAGGAGGTAAAGAATGGCGTGGCTATCGGTGCGAAACAATCACGATTACGTGTGCGCTACCGCACAGACCTGGATTCATCGATGAGAGTGATCTTGGACGGCAATACATACCAGATCATTTCTGATTTCGCTGAATTTGGTAGAAAGGAATATTCAGAAGCGATGATTGAGCGGTATACGTCAGCATGAGCACTAATATCCACATAAAAGGTTTTGACAAAATAGCGAAAGCCATTAGTGAATTCCCTGCCAAAGTTGAAGCAAACATAACCAGAGGAATGTTGCGTGCTGCTGCTAAACCAATGCTTGAAGCAGCAAAACAGAATGTCCCGGTTGGTGAACCGAACGAAAAAAACAGAAGATTGTATGGTGGTTATGTCGGCGCTTTGCGTGACAGCCTAAGAATATCAGGAAGGATAAATGCGCTTAAAGGTAACGTGACTGTATCAGTTAAGGCGGGCGGCAAGAATAAAAAAACTGGTGCTGACACATTTTATGCACACATGGTTGAATTCGGGACAAGACCGCACAGCGTAAGTAAAAAAGGCAAAGGTGATCCGACTCATCCAGGTACATCACCACGTCCATTTATGAGACCGGCTTTTGACTCTCAAGCCCATAACGCAATCATTGCGGCCGGTGAATATGCTAAGAAACGTTTGGCCACAAAGCATGGTCTTGATACCGCAGACATCGAAATAGGTATAGAAGAATAATGTCTGGTGTAGCAATTATCAATTACCTGCTATCGAACGACTATGATCTGGCATCGGTTGTCGCTGCTGACAATGTTATATCAGGCACCATACCGCTCAACACAAAATATCCGGCCATATCCATACGTCAGGTCAGCGGGCTAGAATTTAAAACAATCCAGCGCACAGGTGATCAGCTTGTAACCGAACGTATACAAGTAACGGCTTACGCATCAAACTATTCGCAGCAAAAAGAAATAATCGAGTTAATCAGGTCAGCACTGCCCACAACTCGAGGCGGTGTAAGCACTTTTACAGTGGACAGCATCGTGCAAGACATAGATGGCCCAGATTTGTACTCAGAAAATCCAGTAACGTTTGAGCAATCAATTGATTATATGGTGAGATTCATCAGGTAAGTTTTAAGAAGTAGCAACAAGCCCCGGCTTAGTCGTGAGACTACCTGGGGCTTTTTTATTAACCAAACGCCGTGAGGCGATTCGGAGAAGGAAAAGACCATGGCGGCACACACAAGCGCGGCTTCATATACCGACACAATTTATGCAATTAGTGCATCGTTACCAGCGACTTATGATGCTGCTGGCTATGCTGCAACCACAATCACTTACACCACGATTGGGAAAGTTGAATCATTTCCTGAAATGGGTTCTGAGCGGGAGATTAAGAAATTCATCCCAATCACTGGCGCAATCGAATATTCCAAGGGCGTGGCTGAGTACGGTAGCGGCCCTATGGTTGTTGCTGATGTACCGGCAGATGCTGGCCAGGTAATCGTCAAGGCGGCTGATGCTTCGGCAAATCACTACTCCATGAAAGTCACTTATCCAGATGGGGAGGTGCATTATTTGGACGTGCTGGTATCTGGCTGGAAATTAACTCAGGCCCAGTCAGGCGAGTTCATGAAACGCACAGCAACACTGAATTTCTGCAAAGCCCCTGTAATCGTAGCAGCTTCCTAATTTGGCGCAATGCCATCACTAGTACCTGCCGGTTCGTGTCTGCCATTCGTGTGGTAGCGCGTGCCGGTAAGGGCAATTCTTAACCACACGAAAGGAAACAACAATGGACATCAAGAAACTAGCGGTCGCCCCTACAAAACGTTTGCACCTGCGTGACGCGGCAGATCAGCTTATCTATGCCGACGAAGAAAAAACTCTCCCTGTATGCGTGAACCTGTATGGCCCCGGATCCAAAGAATATGTACGGGCAAAGGCTGCACAGAATAACCGCATGATCGAGAAGTTGAAACGTAAGGGCAAGATTGACCAATCCGCAGAACAGGGAACGGCTGAAACGGCTGAGTTTTTGACTGCGTGCACATCCTCTTGGGAAAACTTGGAGTACGGCGCTATCAGTGAAACGAACGCTGTTTCAATGGCTGTCTACTCGGATGAATCAATCGGTTTTATTGCTGATCAAGTTGCCAAGGAACTGAACGAGTGGAGTAATTTTACCAAGCCCTCAGCGACGAATTAGAAATATACATTCGCCATCTGGCGTGGTTAAACACCGCGCCGGACGAGGGCAAACTATCAAGACGTGCTGAGTTTGAGCGCGACAATCACCCGGTAGAAATGCCGGAGTGCGATGCATTTTATATTCTGGAATACCTGTTTGAAATCGGATTGACTTTAGGTGATGCAGCCATTACGCACTCAGAAATACGCGCATGGATGGATAACACCGGAGTGGATCTAACAGCCTGGGAAGCGCGCGCGATCAAGGTTCTCAGCGAAACATACCTTTCAATGTGCCACGAATCACGCAATCCAGAAACTGAAACACCTTGGGCAGATGCACCTTATTACATGTCGGCTAAATGGCGAAAAGCAATGAAACTCAAAAACTCAATTCGTAAGGCTGCTGAGGCTTAGTTATGGTCGTCGGTCAACTTGAGATCCAATTACTCGCTAACATGGCGCGGCTTCAGTCCGATATGGACAAAGCCAAGCGTTCTGTAAGCGATGCCGTAAGCAAGATGAACCAAATCTTGGGCACTATCGGTATTGGGATCTCTGTTGCTGGTTTTACGAGCTTGATCAAAAGCGTGGTTGATGTTGGTGATCACATGAATGATCTGCGCAAGATAACCGGATTGACCATTGAACAGCTTGGCGGGTTGGGTAAGTTGGCAAAACTCAACGGAACTGATCTGGATTCGGTTGCCAAAGCCGTGGGTATCATGTCCAAAAACATGTACGCTGGGTCGGCGGCATTTGATGTGCTTGGGATATCAACCAAGGATTCAAGTGGTCAATTGCGTAATGCCGGTCAAGTATTGCTGGAAGTATCAGAACGATTCTCGCGCATGGAAGATGGTGCGACCAAATCAGCACTTGCTAACCAGATATTTGGCAAGTCAGGGCGTGAATTAATTCCGCTGCTGAACGAGGGTAGATCGGCAATAGAACAGGCCACAGAGTCATATCGCTTGCATTCCGGCATGACGCTACAAACTGCCCAGGCATCCGATGAGTTTAACGACATATTAGCAAAGCTCGGCGGTCGCGTAACGGCAATCAAGACATCGTTTGTCGCTGAATTGTTGCCTACGCTGAACAACATCGGAAATGCGATGCTGGCTACGGGTCAATCTACAGATCAATTTAATTTTGCGGCATCGGTAGTCATCCCGGTACTCAAGGGACTGGCTATTGCTGCGTTTACGGTTGTCGATACGTTCCGTGGCATGGGTCGAGAGATCGGTGCTCGTGCGGCTCAATTGGCAGCATTTGCCAGTATGGATTTCAAGGGCGCGAAGTTTATCGGTCAGGCTTTGGCTGAGGACAATATCAAGGCGCGTGCTGAGTACGACAAATTTGTTGATACCGTAATGAATGGCGACAAAACGGTGCAGCAATTTACCGAAACTCAGAAACAATATTTGCAGGTCGAGAAACAACTTCCCGCAGCGGTAGAAAAAACTACTCGCGCGATGAGGGAGAAAAAGGAACTCACTGACGCTGAGCAGCTTGCACTGTTGCGCCAAAACGAATCAACCAAGGAAACGATTGCACTTGCGCAAAAAGTCGCATCTGTAACCGATTCAGTCGCTACAGAACAAGAAATCTACAACAAAAAACTCGACGAATTAAACCGCCTCAAACCATATCTAAGCGTCGAAATTTATGAAAGAGCGCTGCAAAAACTCAAAGGGACTACACAGCAAACCGCTGTTGTAACCCGCCAAACAACTGACGAAGTATCCCAGCTGTGGATGCAAGCAGGTCGCAACATTCAATCGACTCTAGCAAACAGCATATTCAATTTCTTTGACGATGGCCTGAAAGGGATGCTGAAGAACGTGATCAGCACTGTCGGGCGCATTGCTTCTGAGTTCGCAGCGCTGAAGATTGCACAAGGCGTTGGTCTGGCAAGTATGTTCAGTGCTGGCACGGCTGCTGCTGGTGGCATTGGTGGCACTGGCACAAGTGCATTGAGTCTTGCGAGTGCTGGAACAAGTGCATTATCGCTTATGCGTGGTGGATTTGGACTTAATAGTCTGGTCGGTGGTGGATTGTCTACTATCGGCGGCAGCGGCATTCTTGGATCATTCGGGGCTGGTTTATCTGGCGGTTCTCAGGCTGCGGCATTCATTGGTGCTGAAAGTGCAACTGCTGGTGCAGGATTGTCCGCTGGTCTTGGAGCCGGACTTGGTGCGGTGGCTGGCCCAGCAATGGCTTTATTTGCCGCAAACGCACTCGCTCAGGCATTGGCCGGTGATAAAACATTTGGTAATAAATTCAGCGACACGCTGCAAAAAATACCGGTGCTTGGTATCGGTGCAAATATCGCTGCGGCTTTGTTCGGTCATGGGCCGCTAAAATTCAGGCAACAATCGCTTCAAGGTACTGCATCATCGAGTGGTTTTGACGGTGATATCAGCAACGTATTCAGGGCGAAGGGCGGCTTGCTGGTTGGCAATAAACACAAAACGCAAACAGAACAATTCAGCGAAGAACAACAAACGTTATTCGATACCACACTTAAAGCCTTCTACGGTTCGGCGCATAACTTCGCGCAGAATCTTGGCTTAAGCACTGACCTAGTTGATAACTTCACAAAAGAAGTGCAGATCAAATCAGAGAAAGGAAAGCAGGTTACTGAAGAAGCTATCGCAGAAATGCTGAAAGGCATCGGTAATAGCTTGGCTCAGAACGTTTTGCCGATAATCGATACCTTCCGAAAAGCCGGTGAGGATTCGTTTGCAACTCTGAACCGGTTGAATACCGAATTCGTTTCTCTGCAGCAAGCTGCTGTAAATCTCGGCGCATCCACTGACTATGCAAAAGAGTTAGTAAGCGGATTGGGAATCGCAACCAGGACGGCATACGTCGACGCTGCGGGTGGTGTCGATACGCTACTTGGCTTAACCTCAAAGTTTAGCCAGAACTTCTTGACGCAAGCCGAACAGATGGCACCAACCATCAAGCTGGTCGAGGATGGCTTAAAAGATTTGGGTTTGTCTGCTGATACCACAAAAGATCAGTTTAAGTCTCTGGTGCAAAACTTAACGCTGGCTGGTGATGCTAACGCTCTATTATTGTTGCAATACCAAGATCAATTCTTGGCTGTAAATGCCTACAAAGAAAGCCTTAAGCAAACCACGGAGGTTGCAAAACAAGCAGCCATAAACTCAGCGATTGATAACAATCAAAAACAACAAGAAGCGCACCAAAATCGCATCAACGCACTGCTTGAATCCGCTGGTAACGCAATCACAGCAATTGGCCATGGCATAGATAAGCTGTTTGCATTATCCAAAGCAGCGGATGACGCAAGCAGACAGCTATCACCTCAAACAATCGATCAAGCCAGGGCGAACATTATTTCCAATCTTAATTTTGATCGGCGCGGCAATGTGCGCGGTGTTGGTAACGTAAACGCAATCGACGCTGCATCTATCTCGACGCTTGCAAATCAATCATCCAAAGGGTTCTCAAGCAGCTTTGAACTAGCCAGAAGCAAAGCAAATAGTTTTGCACTGTTGCAAGTACTCAATACTGCTGCTGAGAAATCAATAGCCGGTGAGCGCGAGGCAATGCAAATGGTCGCATCGGAACGTAATAGATTGCCTAAGTTTGCAAGTGGTGGTTATCACCGTGGCGGGTTGCGTATTGTTGGAGAACGTGGGCCGGAGTTGGAAAGCACTGGCCCAAGCAATATAACCAGCAATACTGACATGAAAAAAGCTACCGGCAATGATGAGGTTCTCACTGAATTGAAGAAAATGAATAAGATTCTGGATGCCGTAACACATGGCGGAACATCGCTTAGAACAACGGCGGCAGCATGAAGGCATACGTCCCGTTTGAAATTACTGATGAAATGGTTATCAGTAGCACTATTGCTGAGCCGGATGCGTCTGAACCCGAATGGAGTTCGGCTGTTACTTATGTCGAGGGAAATTCGGTCAGCGTAATTGATACGAATAGTCATTTGGTCTATGAGGCACTTGCAAACGTCACAGCCAATTTAAACAAGCCTCCGGCAACATCACCAACATTCTGGATCGAAAAAAGCAAAACCAACAAATTCAGAATGTTTGATTATAACCAGGGGAACCCGAGCGTTGCGCAATCACCGCTCACTGTTGTGTTACGTCCAGGCAAAAGAATTGACGCTATCACTCTGGATTTGAAGGCTGCTGAGGTTGATATTGCGGTCAAGGATGGGATAGACGGCGATGATGTATTCACGCTGAACGGTTACTTGCTTGAACGGAATGTCACAAGTTTTTACGAGTTTTTCTTCGCTCCGTTTGTTTATCGCAAGTTGGTGACTACGTTTCAAGTGCCACCTGTTGCAGATCCGGTCATTTACTTAACACTGACCGACCCTTCTGGCGTGGTTGAAGTAGACGGGTTCGCTGTTGGATTGTCAACGTACCTTGGGGCGGTTCAAGACACAGGTCCAATTGCTGACACTGACAATTACAGCGAAATTACAACAGACGATTTCGGGAAAACAACATTTAATCCGATCCCGAGCGTACCAAAAGCCGAATTAACATTATTCGCGAAGGCCAACAAGACAGAACTAATCCGGCAATTCAAGCGAGAGTCAGAAGCAAAAATAGCGGTCTGGTCTGGCTTGGATGATATCGAGAATCCTTATACGCAATCACTTGTATTGTTCGGATTTCACAGAAGTTTCCCGATTGATTTGAGCGACAGAAACATCGTGGTCGTTAGATTATCACTTAAAGGAGTATAGATATGGTTACTGAAGTTCCATTATTTTCAACTCCGCTTCCAGATCCGCTGCAGCAAACATCGGAAGAATTTGAATCGTCTACCACAACTATGGTTTCTGAGCTAAACCCAAGATTTGCCGCTGCTAATACTCAGGCTGCTGAGGTTAATGCCATGGCGTTAAATGCTGAATCTGCGGTAGCGGAATTAGCAAATACGGTTTGGGTATCTGGCACAACTTATGCGGCCGGTAATGTTCGATATTCACCTGTGGATTTTTACGTTTATCGCAGAAAGACTGCTGGCGCTGGCACTACTGATCCTAGCCTTGACACTACGAATTGGGCATTGCAGACAAAGACAAGTGCTGGAGGTTCTGATACGACGAGCAGTGCTGTTGATATCACGCTAACTGCAACCAGTGGCAGATTGCAGATCGTAGCCATGACAGCGCCGAATAAAAATGTTTATACGCCAGCAGCGACAACGTTGAGCAAGGGAGCACATGTATTTGTAATTAAGAATGCAGGTCTGTACCGGTTCGCTGTTCGCAAGAATGGCGGCGTGTTTCTGACTTACATTAACCCAGGTCAAGTAATAGCATTCGGATGCTCGGATATTTCCACATCTGCCGGAGTATGGGCGGTAAGTGGTGATGCACTAAGCAATATTTACGATGGAAATTCAGCGGAAGTGCTGAATGCGGTTGGTTCTCGGTTCATCGCAGTAGCTATGCTGTCAGCAACTAAGGCGATATGCGCGTATAAAAACGACACAAGCACATTCCTGGAAGCAGTAATCCTGAATTTCGGCTCAGCATCAGGCACACCATTAGCAATCACTTCCGAAGCGGTTAGAAATATTAGCATCGCTGCACAGACAAGCAGTCAAGCTACGGTGGTTTATCAGCAGACTGCGAATAGTAATATTAAAGGGTACGTTCTTAATGTTTCGGGAAGCACGATTACACCTGGAACAGTGGCGGCAATACAGACAACAGCCGGAACTGGTGCGGAAGGAACAGCGCTATGTGCGTTGACATCAACAAAACTGTTGTTGGTTTATCTGGTTTCTGGCGCAACCACACTTCAAGAGAGGATCCTGGATATTTCAGGCAGCGCAATCACAGCGGGAACAGCCGCAACTGCGGACAGTACAACCGTAATATCTCTGTACATGGGAATTAAACGGGTCAGTAATACCAAAGCACTGGCAGCGTCAATGGCATCATCTGGACAAATTCAATTGCGGTTACAAGCCATTAGCGGATCAACGCCATCAGCAACAGGGAGTGTTTTATCACTCGCAGCAATCGGCACTACTCCGCAAGTTGCTTTTGGGCTGTGCGTTCTGAGCGATACCCGCGCCATAGTGATCAGGTCAATCGACCGGCTATACGGTGATATCGCGGTATACATTATCGATATTTCAAGCACTACGCCTGTTCTGGTGACTATCAAACAATTGAGTGTTGGACTGACTGGAGTTAGTGCGCACATATCCGCAGCGAAACTGGATTCAAACCGAGTGCACGTAACGTTTGCCGGTGCATTTAGTCTTGGCGCAGACGGGTTGACATTGACGATAACCAGCGATGATCGTGTTGTGGTTGGTCAAATCAACGAAAGATTAGAGCCAACCATTACCTCATCGTTTGGATTCTTGGCTTGTGATGCTCTCGACTCATCGCACGTCATGCAAGTATGCCGAAATGCTTCAACATTTCTCAGCGCAAAGACATTAGAAATCAGTTAATCAAAACACTTTTTCAGTAAGCACAGAACCCGCTTCGGCGGGTTTTTTATTTTATAAGGCGGGATCACATGGCATTGATTACGAATGTTGTAAAGAAAATTCAAGCTGAGAAATTCACCCAATTTATTGACGGGCAATTTGTGGTCGATGGCGAGGTAATCGATAACGTTTTGGATATCGGTGGTGGAAATGGCGTATCAATGATTCCAGTGATTGCCTATGCGTCTGCGATTGATGGTACAGGGTTTACGCTGACCAACAGCGACACGCTGGAATATACGGCTACTGCGGTATTAGATTCAACTGTCACGCCTGTTGCTGCTGATTTTACGGGCAAGTGGTATCACAGAAAAGGTATTCCAGGCGCTACACCTGACCCAGTGCCAGGGGCAGACGGACAGCAAGCCGGCTTTCGCATCAACTACACAATCGATACGACAGAGAAAAACCCTAACACAGGCAAGATAGGATTTGACAATACCAATTTAGCACTGGCTACTAAGATTTATCTTAATGACACCATGCCGTCCGGCGTTGATCTGTCAGGCGTAATCAATCAATTTACTGCTGGCATGATGATCATGTTGCGGCTCAATGTAAATTCCAGCGTCACGCTTGCTGTTTTTGAGTTGACTGACGTACCAACGGATAACGGTGATTGGTTCACTATCCCAGTAATCAATCGCGCGAAATCTTCCGCTGACTTTGCCGATCTTGATCAATGCACTTTCCAATTCTTTGGGGGCGGTGGCGGTACAGGAACGGTAGATGAAGCTGCTGTTCTGGCTGCTGGTAATTTCGCAAGATTTGCAGACAATGGCGCGGGCGGTTACAAGCTGGTTGATAACGCCAACGTAGAAGTAAAGGCAGCCACAAACGTTTTCAGGCTACCGGCATTTACCGGCATAACTGGCGTAACTGATCGTCCTGCTGCTAACACTTTCCCACATGGTACGGTAGTTCGGCTGCATCAAGACTGTCTGGTAGGTGCTGGATCAAACCCAATGGGCGTTGAGTTATGGGCTGATGCCACCAATAACATCTTCAGGCCACATGGCCATCAAGTTCTGTTCTGGAATGACTACGGATTAATAGCAACACCACCATCAGTAAGTTTGACAGCTGCTGGCAAATTCAATTTGGGCGGCGTTGGTGATCCAGTAATTCCTGCTGGTCTGCTGAATGTTGGATCAAGGCTAAGAATTGTGGCAAGGCTGATTAAAGTTGGCACGACTGCTCCTGTTTTGAGAGTCTATCTCGGAACAGATTTAACCACCAGGACAAATAATTCCCAAGTCTGGGCGCAGACGGTATCTGCAACGGCAGACCTGCATCTGTCGCCAGAGCCGTTGGTGACATTTATTTCCGCAACAACCGCATTAACAGGCAACAGGGCGACCCGTGGTGGCAGCGGTGCGGCAGGCGTGTTAACTGATGCGACCACATTGCTGAATGTGGCTGCGGATATGAAGGCCACAATCGAAGCCAGCACGCTTTCGAGTGACACTGTTTACCTGCTGAGCTTCGGCATAATCTGGGAAGCGTAACATGACCAATCATGTCCTTAGTTACATACCCGGCCAAATATCACTCAGCAATTACACTGGTGATAATCCTGTTGCCTCATATCAATGGGCACCAGGGCAATATGCCAAGATCGAAAGCCAGCAGATGAATTACGCCATGATAGCCAATCATGTGCATATGCCCAATCCGTACTTGCCAGACTCTACCAGCGCGACTCATGTGGATTCGGTATTCGGTGAACTGGATCGCAAAGCGTGGTTGAAGGGTATTCTTATCGAGGTTGACTGGGGCAGGATCGAAAGCGCAGCCAGTACGTGGGATTGGACATTCTTGGATTTCGTATTCAACACCGTTCGCGGATTGCCAAAAACCACCGGGCAAGATAAGAAAATATTCCTGCTAATCAACATGCGATTCTTTGGGCTTGGTGATTTAACTGAATTTCTCCCTGCGGATTTGCTGACTCAACCGGGTGCGAATGGCGGCTATTACAAAAACACCACGACATTTCCTCCAACAAATACAAACCCAGATGTTAATGCCAGAAAATACAATCATGCTTGGTGTTACGAAGCGGCCAATCCTAGTCTGCCAGGGTCTCCGGTAGAGCCACAGGGCTACAATTTTAACCTGTACAAGTTCGCTGCTGCGGCTGGGACGAATACGCTCAAGACAAGATTTTATGCGTTTCTTGATGCACTCGCAGCCAAGTATGGCGATGATGATGTGTTTGCCGGAATTGTTACCACAGAAGCAGCGACCGGCAATCCATTCGTTGCTTATGAAGCTGGCAATAGCAGGAACGCAAACTACGAAGGCCGCTTGAACATGGCAAAGCAAATGCGGTCGGTATTCCCGAACCGGATTATCGCTGAGTGTGTGAACTTCGACACAACGTACTATAACGACATGACGGCGGCTGGTGCTACGGATGGATTGATTGCTAATCACCTGTCATTCACTACAGCAAATTATCATCTTGGAACCAACCTAAAGCTAAATAATATCAATCCAATTCTGGCCGGCAAGATTCCTATTGTCATGCAGATACAAGGGCTGGATATGCGATCAATGTCTGGTAACAGGCCGCAATATTACAACTGGCCTACGAATCCAACGCAGATATTAAGCGGCGACGGTATCAATTATAACGATCCTCCGACTGCTCAATTCCTGTTTAATAGGCTGACATACTTCAATTCCAATTACGCAATCATTCAGCGCAATTACGCAACCACTCCGCCTGGGAGCACTAATACAAATATTCAAAACTGGCCGAAGTGGAAGATATTCATGGACGGTGCGGTTACCAGCCCGAACGGTGGGCTTCTGAAAAATGATCCATATGGCGGGATGAATCCGACCGAGCCGCTGATAGTCGTTTAATCATTGTGATTTTTATCACATACAGAAAATCAAAGGAGGTTTAATCTAATGAGGGGATACTCATAATATGGACGCTCAAATGGTTATTAACTCACTCATTATGCTGGTTGCGTTTTTCGGTGGATGGTTTGTTCGTGTGCTTTGGTCAAAACTTGGAGACTTGGAGCGAGAGCATAAAGGCACGAATCAAAGGCTCAACGGTGTGGAAATTTTAGTAGCGGGTCAGTACATAAGGCGCGACGAGTTTGAGACAAAGATAAACGCACTTTTCAATAAGCTGGACAAGATCGAGGACAAAATTGATTCGTGCCGGGTTGAAAAGCATGATAGCAAATAAAATAACTTTATAACTTTTTAAACCATATGCCGAGAGGCTATACGGAGATTCAACGACATGGCAAATGCAATTTATCCAAAATTCAAAGAAGAGTTAGCAAAGGTTAACGCAAACAACGCGCTAAATTCTTCTGAGGGCACGACTGGCGTATATGCTGCACTAGTTGATACTGGTACATATACGTATAGCGCGTCTCATCAATTCTATAGCTCGCTGTCAGGTGTTGTTGGTACTGACCAGGAAATTCTTTCTAAGACAGTAACTAACGGAACACTAGACGGGACTGATTTAACGTTCACTGGTGTAACTGGCGCAAGCGTCGAGGCTATTGTACTGTATCGCAAAAACGCTGGCGCAAACACTACATGGCCGTTGATTGCGTACATTGATACCGGTGTTACAGGATTGCCAGTTACGCCCAACGGCGGCAATGTATTAATACAGTGGAATGCTTCCGGCATTTTTGCATTATAGAGATAGCAAATAAATGTCAGCAGTAACAAATGCGCTTGCCACTGGCTCAACCACTAACGGGACGAGCTATGCGTCAGGGGCATTCACGCCAGCTGCCGGTGATTATTTGCTGGTATCGGTGCATGCTTCGGATACCGCAGTTGATGGGACGATATCTGATTCTCAAGGCTTAAGCTGGTCGAAGATAGGATCGGTAGTAAGCAATACAAATAATCGTGTCATAACGTTTATATCGACTACCACCGCGGCGGCATCGTCTATGACGGTGACTTGGGACTGTACCGGGGATGCCGCTACCGGGGCGATAGTTTCGATTGTTAGGATTTCTGGCTCAGGTGGACAGGTCAGGCAATTTGCCACCAAAAGCGGTCTTGCTGCGGTAGCGCCAAATGTTACGTTTGCTCTCAATTGCCTTACAACAAGTGCAGTAATATTCGTTCAGTGCAATTTAACCAACCCGCACGGCATGACGGCACCGACCGGGTATGTTTCCAGAAATGGCGGTGGGTACGGAACACCAGCTACCGGGATAAATGCTTGTTCAAAGAATTCCGGTGAAACTTCCAACACCGTAACGGCGGCTGGTAATTCTGCTACTGATTGGACGGTATTCGGCATTGAGTTATACGACACCGGAATATCAACGCAAACGCTTACACCGTCATTATTCACAAACTCAAATACTTTTTTTGCGCCCACGGTATCAGCCGGAAAAACATTAACACCGTCATTATTTACTAATTCGTCGGCGTTTTTTGCTGCCGTTGTTACGGCATCAATAACATTAACACCTTCTCTCTATGCTGATACCGATACTTTTTATAGCCCAACTGTATCACAGAGCGGAGGTGTGCAAACTTTAACGCCATCGTTATTTGTAAATGGCAACACGTTTTATGCTCCAACGGTAACGCGCGGGGCTATTACATTAACACCTTCTCTCTATGCTGATACCGATACTTTTTATAGCCCAACTGTAT
>ERZ650304.445-NODE-445-length-22069-cov-4.778777_pt1 | contig 22069 bp, 28 predicted proteins | sample MGYA00376240_ERZ650304 | MGnify/ENA primary metagenome ERZ650304 (study PRJEB26733, sample SAMN07839271) | wastewater metagenome | biome: small river; feature: stream; material: water | place: USA: North Carolina | collected 2016-03-01 ... | reverse complement strand
GCAGAAGACGGCATACGAGATTATGCCTAAGTGACTGGAGTTCAGACGTGTGCTCTTCCGATCTGATTCGGACGCGGACACCAACACCGTCGGCAATTGGCAAAATCGCTACGATGCGGCATTCGGCGCATTTTACCACGAGCCAAACGACGTGGCCATGCCCTTTTTGCGGCTGGATTTTGTTTTGGAAAAACTGTTTTTGGCGGGCGGTTTTTCTTTAAAAAACAACTGGCAGACGACGGACGAGCTGCGGTTGCTGACGCTTTACAACAATTACAATATCACGAACATCGCCACCGGTGACTGGAGCTTTTCATTTGATCCCAAAAACCATATTTCAAAAACGAAGGGCGGCGAGTTTTTGAAAAAACTGGCGCGGCTGTTCAACCTCGGCGTTTTTGTGAATTATTTTGACGCCGTGGCCGAGCTTCAACCGCTCGAACCGCTTTTGCGTCGCGCTGCGCGGCACGACTGGACGACCAAAGCGGTGAACAATTACACCGTTTCTCAAAGCGAAAACTATCCGACACGTTTCGGGTACGAGTCACTTTATGAGGAATTGGCGTATTATCTCGGGTGGGCAGGTTCGGATTTGGAAAACGGGATTCCTGCGTGGATTTTGGCTGAAGTGGACGACCTCAACACGTTGACCTCCGGCGACCCGGCGGGTTATTATTTGGAAAGAACGACCAACCTGATCGCGCAATGGGTGCCAACGGGGACGCCCTATTTTGCGGGCCGCTCGAAATACATGCCGGTCATCAATGAGGGCGAAAAAATGAAGTTCGTTTCGGGAATCAGCACGGGCTGGCTGCGCGACCTCGACCCGATAACCCCGCAGGTGAAGGTGAAAGGCACGATTGGCGTGGAGAAAAACGACTGCCCGGATAAGCTGTTCCTATACCGAGGAATGCAAAAGGACGCCTCAAACAACGATTACCCGATGGGCGACACGATGGGATTCAAATTGAACAAAACCGTTTTGAGTGTCGAAGGGTCGCCCGCCGAATATTCGCTTTATTGGGACCGCGAGCGCGGCCTCTACAACCGCTGGTGGAAAAACTGGCACAATTTCCTGAAAACAAAGCGCGACGTAAAACGCCAGTTCGCCCTTTCCGTCCGCGACGTGCGCAACTTTTCATTCGCGGACAAAGTGCGCGTCGGCAACCAAAACTATTTCGTCAAAAAACTGCACCTCACCCTGTCACAGCGCGGCCTTGAGATGACGGAGGCCGAGCTTGTTTCTGTTGTTTGAAAGTCTTACTTTTACGCTTAATCAGGTCAAATATAAATAGTATATTTGCGCAATATATCACAGGGCAGGGGGGACTATCGTGGGGCTAATCCGCTTCCATGACATTAGAAATACCAGTATCGGGGCTTTCCGCAAAAGTCCTCGCTCGCGAATTTGGCAGCGAGCCAATCACCATTTCCCGTTTCCATCCGCTTTGGATGGTCCTGCGCCCGCACGTTTCTCGGGCACACGCAACCCATGCAGGCCCAATTGCCCGGATGCTGACCGCGCGGATTTTCGTCACGGGCAGCGACGAGCTGATGCGCGAGCTGCGCAACCATCCCAACGACGCGGGCATCCTCATCCACCGCCTCCACCTCGACCAGATGATGCGCCACGTCTGGACATGCTCGCTTGGAAAGATACCGGCGACGGCGGCCATCAAATCATTCTTCGACATCTACGACCTCTGCGACGATGACTACAGCATCGAGTCGGCCTACAGGTCGTGGCAGCGTTTCCGCACAGATTTCGACAAAGTATTTTCTGAAAAAAGCGTCCAAAAGGCAGCCAACCATGTCCGAGCCGTTGGACGGCCTGCGGATTCGGTGAAAACAAAGTTGAGCGACACCGAGCTGGACGACATGGCGCGGGAAATCTGCACCCGTCTCCGCTTTTCGAGACCCAACACGCCCGCCTATCTTTTCCGGCAGGTGATGATGCACGTCTATTCGACGGTTGGCGGGCGTTCGACGGAATATATCGCCCGGCGTTTTGGCCGCTCGATCCGCCGCGTGAACGTCGGGAAACGCCGAATAGAGGGCTATTTGGCTTATGACGAAGGCTTTGCCCTTTGTTTCCGTCCTATTTTGCAAGAAATCGTAGGCGAATCTTTGTGACGCACAAGGCGGCGGGCGACCTGACCCCAAATGTTGAACCCCAAAAACCACGTCCGCCGCCGCTTTTTATATGACGCTCAACCTCCTCGACATCGAATCTGCATGTGGCCCCGCCCTCGGTGGGCTGCGCGAGATTGCGCTCATCGACCCGAGCGACCTGTTGGCGCCCATCGTGCAATATTGCGAGCCGGTCGTCGAGGATGTGGTTTTGAAAACCGGCAAGCGCAGTTTCACCATCAAACATATCCTGACCAACGCCAGCTATTCCGACAGATTGGTTTTGGGAAACAAGGCGGGCGACTATTACGAGACCACCGTCGCTTTTGGCATTAAGAGAATCCGGGTCGAAGCCGAGCAATTGATCGAGCGGCTGAAAAACAACTTTTTCCACCTCGTCGTGACCGGCGCAGATGGACACCGCCGACTCGTCATCAACCTACGCCTCGAAGCCGAGACCTCCACGGGCAACCGTTTGAGCGACCGGGCTGGCTACCAGTTCACGTGCCGCGCCCGCCGGGCAAAAAAAATGCCCATCATGGGCGGCACGATCAACTCGGGGACGATTGATTTCAGCGGGGACTATCATCTATTTTTCAAAGACACCTCCGGCCAATATTATCACCTGACGGTGGACACGGATGGCTCACTGGTCACGACCGCAGCGAGCCCGACGGGTTACAGCAATGTGATCATCATCGCGCCACCATTCGGGATTTCGGTCGATACGCTCGGCGCACTCATCACCCCTTAAAAAGTAACCAAAATGGGAAAGCATATCCAGCAACTGGCCGACACAAAGGCCAATATCAACGCGATCGGCGCGGGCAATTACAAGCCCCAATTCCTCTATTTCGCGACGGATTCGCCTTACGAATTTGCGGTCGGTCTTTCGAGCGGCAACCTTTCGACATGGGTCAACCCGGCTACGATAGGGACGCCGCTGACCGTGGCCTCCAGCTCTGCGAATTACTTGCTGATTTCTGGCGGTGAGATCAGCCTGAAATCGCTGGCCATCATCACCACGACGACCAACACGACCAGCACGAGCCTTTCCGCCGCTTTGACGCTCGCGGGATATACCTCCGGCAACCTTATTTTTCAAAACAGCGATATGCTGATTTTGACGGCTGCGACCGGCGGCACGCAAATTTGGCTGCACAATGGCGGCACGGCGGGCAGCACGGCGGATTTCACGCAAATCGAAACGCCAAACCTCTCCGACGCTTATATCCGCGCTTTGATGAGCGGCGCCGCGCCCATTACCTACAATTCATCGACCGGCGCGATTGGCCTCAACTTCCAAAATGCCCTCCAAAACTCCGGCGGAAACCTCGTTTGGGGCGGCGCACTGACCGCCGACACGACCGTGAGCGGCGCGTTCAACGTGCTGTTCAACCTCGGCGCGACCAAATCGGTGACGCTCGGCGCGGCGGCGGGCGCGAGCCGCTTCAATGTCGATGGCGACATGGAAGTGACGGACAACACGAAAGGCCTCATTTTGAAAAACGGCTCTGCCCGCTGGCGCGTGACCGTGGCCGCCGACGGCTCTTTGACCACCACCTCAATCTAACCTGACCTGATGGGAAAGCACGTACAGAACCCCGCCGTGGAGGCACTCAATATGAATTCACAGAAGATCACGTCGCTGGCCAATGGGACGGCGAGCGGGGATGCGGTGAATTTTGGGCAGTTGAATGGGATGGTTACGGGATCGGGCGCGGCGAATAGGATTGCGCTTTGGTCGGGGGCGGCAGGGCAAACAAGCCATTCAAACCTAACATGGTCTTCAACATCAATGGAGATTGGGCATGGCTCCGATGCAGCTTATGCTTTGAAAATAGGCAGTGGGCGTTCTGGGAATGGCTTTTCATTAATAGAGTTTGTTGGGGATGAAACTTACACAGATTATGGGCTTCGGATTATACGCCGAAATGATGGCGCAAATGCTCCCTCGCAAATTATTCATAGGGGAACAGGCGGGCTTGCTTTCGTAACTTATGAAGAAGGAGACATTTTATTTCAAACAAACAATATAGACAGAGCTATTTTAAAAGGCAACGGTCGCTTTGGAGTGAAGACGCTAACGCCAAACGCGGACTTTCATGTAGCGGGGAATTCAAATCTAAATGGGTTGATGATTGGTCGAGCGTATGGCTCCCCCGCATTTGTCCCATATCCTTTAAGTTCCGATCCAGACGCCTATAATTTTTTGGCCTCTGATAATGGCGATTATGTCCTGTTTAACAAGATTGCGACAGGATCTGGATACATTGGGTTTAGGGTTGGGAATAACAATAAGGCAGTTCTGCTTGAAAATGGGAATTTTGGATTTGGCATTGATGATCCGGCATATCAAGTTCATTCTCTAGGAAAAGCCGAAATCAATGGATTGAAAATAGGAAAATTATATGCTAATTTTCCCGGGATTGTTGCTACGGCACTACACGACGCAGACCCTTATGCTTATAATTTCATTGCAAGTGAAAATGGAAACTTTGTGCTTATCAATAAGGTATCTACCGGGTCTGGATATCTGGGTTTGCGTGTAGGAAATGTTAATAGGTTGACTATCGATGAAAGTGGAGTTGTTACGATCAATAACCTAACCGCCATCGGCACAGTCATCACCGACGCCTCCGGCAACATCTCCCGCGCCAACCACTTCGACTACAGCGGCACACTTACCGCCTCCCGCACGATGACCCTCGGCTCGAACAGCTTCACCCTCGACGCATCCGGCGCGGCCAGCTCGCCCGCCACGATGCTCATCCTCAAGGGCAAGGAATCCAGCTTTTCCACCCGCTTCATCGACTATCAGAATGAAAGCGGCGTGACCAGTTTCCGCATGTCGGCCACCTCCTCGCAGGTGACGCTGGCCGCGCTCAACAGCCACGACCTCCGCATCGAGGGCGTGAACTCGGTCAATATCACCACCAACCTCGACCGGGGCTTTTTGGTGATGTCGAGCGGCGCGGTCGGGTTTCACAGCGGGCTTTCAACGGCCCCATCATCGCCCGCGACGGCCTCGATGTGGTGGCTTTCCGACCGGCTACAGATCAAGAAATCCGCTGCAACCGCCAATATCGCCACCGTCGAGGATGACCTCATGGGCAACGCCACGCAGGTCATCACCGCCAGCACGCACACGCTGACGGGGCAGGATTATTTCACCCGCTACTCGGCAAGCTCGAATGCAATCGTGGTGACGCTCGGCGATTCGCTCCTCGAAGGCAAAGCCTATCGGGTGCGCTGCACGGGCAACGGCACCAATACCGTCACCTTCAATGCGGGCGGCTCAAATGTTTTCTACGTGGACGAAAAATCAACAACCACGCTCACGACGCTCGTGACGGGCGCAGGCGGCACGGGCATCGAAGCCCCAAACCGCATCCTGACCATCGTCCGCCGCGATAACGTCATCTGGATTTTTTAAAAAAAACAATTTTTCATAAAAATGGGAAAGATTTTCCAACTAAAAAAGCCCCTCCTCCTCGATAATCAAAACGGCGTGGGGCAACTGTATTTCAGTCCCTTCGAACACGCCTTCGATTATCGGGACTTCGCGCCAAACGGCAAGGAACAGACCATCGACGTGAACCTCGTCGTCACCCGCATCGACAATCCGAAGGCCGCGCACGTGCTGAAAACCTTCCACATCACGCCCGAGGGTTACGAGGTCGGCTCGGCCACCAATCTCGATGAGATCGCCGCCGCGACGGACGAAAAGGCCAGACTCGAAACCGACGTGGCCGACCAAAAAGCAAAAGTGGCGCAGCTCATCACCGAGCGCGACGCCATCAATGCGGTCGTGGTGACGCTTGACGGCAAAGAATTGGATGAAAAACTCCTTGAGCTGAAAGCAAAGCTCGAGGAAATCGACACCGAAAAAACCGCGCTCGCCGACCTCGAAACGGAACTCGAAGCCGTGGTCATCCCGGCGGAGCATTTCAACCGGGCGTTCACGTACGCGCAGGTGGTGCAGTTTTTCAAAAACGACGGCACCATCGTCGATGCCGCGCTCCCGGCGGTGATGATGATCCCTTACGAAGGCAGGCCCATGGCGGATTGGGTGGAAATCATTGAACGATGAGCAATTTCAAAGAAAAAGACATCGAGCGGCGGATCAAGATCAGCCCAAACACGCAGGCAAAACTGCAAAACCTCAATCACCAGATCGCCATGCTCCAGCGCGAGCTGAACGACCGGATCGAGATCATTGCCGACAATGCGCAGATCCCCGTGAAGCCCGATCAGCCGTTCATGGTCGAGGCGGATTTTTCGGCAATCATGGTTTTCAAAATAGTCAAAAATGTCACGGACAAAGAAGCTGCCATCATCGAGCAAGCCCTCGCCGAGTTTGCCCCCGCTGCCAGCGAAGGCAATTGAAATCCCGGACGAACTGGCCGCGCTCCTTTTCGAATCCGAACAAAAAAAACAGGCTGCCCACGCCATCTGGTCCTCGCAATGCGAATACCAGGACACGCTCCTAAAAGGCTTCATGGCCGACAAAAAACCAGAGGCCGGGCAGACTGTCAAATTTTCGCCCGATTTCAAGCTCGTGCTGGTATTCGACCCGTCGGACATGACCGGGTAAATATTGGCTATTGCTTATTGTCCTACCCGCCCCAAAAACCAAACCCCACCTTTGAACCATGACCCCGAACGAAATCCAAAACATCCGTAGGCTTAAATCCAAGCCGCGCAAAATGTCCAGTTCCGAACTGGACATTGATGCCGAAGCTGGCATCATCCGAAATGTCATTATGTGTTCCGTAGGCGAGGCAAAAGGCCACGGGTTTTGGCTTGAACAGGAGTTTATCGATGACTTGGTAGCTTATGACAAGCGGTATTTTACCAAGATTGGCCTCAAGTCCCGATTCGACCATCCCGCAATGTGCGACGGGACCATGGGCACACAATTGGGCATTTTCAAGGACTTCAAAGTGGTGGGGGAGGATGCGGTTGCTGACCTATATCTGCTCTCAAGTTCCAACCTGTCGCCGACCCATCCGGGGATGCGTGAATGGATTTTGAGCATGGCTACCGAGCGCCCCGATTTTATCATGTCGAGCATTGTGTTCAAACCGGGACGGTACTATCAACGCGATTCTGGCGGGGCAAAACTCTATGTTTACGAATACGACAAAGAAGACCAGTACATCTACCCGAACAGCCAACTGGGTCATGTTTTTGTCGAATTCGGGAAGGACGGCGAGCATTTTTACACGGATATCGTGGAGGCAGGCGCGACGACCGACACGCTTTATTCCGCGCAGTTCAACCCACAATCATTTGCCGTCCGTGCGGTCGAATGGTTGAACGACAACCCTGAAATCAGAGAATTTGCACAAAATAACCCCGATGCTTTGGCGGATTTCTTTTCCAAATCAGGCATTGAATTTTATAAACCCAAACCCCAAAAACGCATGAAAAACCTGCGCCAAATGTTCGCCGAATTCCTCGGCGCAAACGGTGACGGCGGCGATGAGGATATTTTCAAAAAAAACCTCGCCGAGGTTGAAAGCAAACTCACCTCGCTGACCGAAAAAAACACCGCGCTCGAAACGGAACTGGCTGCGGCCAATACCGCCAACGAGTCGCTGACCTCGGCCAACGCTGACCTAACCGCACAGCTCGCCGCCCGCGATGCCCGCATCGTCGAACTCGAAGGTGCACCAGCTGCGGAGCACACCGAAGGCTCGACCGAATCCACGCCACCCGCAGAGACCCGGAAAATGAGCGAAGCGACCGCCCGCGCGGTTGAATTGCTCGGACGAAAACCGAAGGCTTGAACCACCTTCGGCAAACCCATTGAACCCCATTTTTTACCCAAAAAAACCAGCCCCATAAATCATGGCTAATTCCTTAAAAACCTCCACGGCCGTGGCATTGCAGGCCTACGTGCGCGACTATGCGCAGGAACTTTTCACCAAGATGTTTTACCGCTTCAAAACTGCCGAACTGGTCTCGGTGGAGGAAGGGGTGAAAGGCCAACGCATCCTCACCAACTTGAAAGTTGGCACCGGCCTTTCAAAACGCTACAGCTCCACTTTCGCGGGCAAAGCGGACGCGGCCGAATTCGTCCCGCGCACGCTCACGACCGTGCTGAACAAAGCCGAGTTCTCGTTCACGCCGACGGAGCTCGAAAACAGCTACCTCGGCTGGCTGCGCAAAAGTGGGCAGGATCCGATGGACAACCCATTTGAGGCCTACGTGATGGAGAAATTCACGAACGCGCTGAAAATGGAAATGGAGAATGCCGTTTGGCAAGGCGTCGCCGCTGGTTCGCCCGCATCGACTGACCTTTTGGCCGCGACGTTCAACGGTTTCAAAAAGATCATCGCGGACGAAATCACGGACATGAACATCACGCCAATCACCACGACCGCCATCACTTCGACGAATGCCGTTGCCAAATTCCGCCTGTTGTGGGCGGGCGTTGACCCTGCATACCAGGAGAGCGGCACCGCCATCATCTGTTCGATGCCGGTGTACGATGCGTATCGAATCAACTACAAAGACCTCTACCATCAAGCGCCGACGACCGCGCCCATCGCCGGCACGAACTACGAGGGCATGGACTACGAACTTGGCGGCGGGAACACGAAAATCGTTTGCGTCCCCGGTCTCGGTTCGTCTGGCCGCGTGATCGTCACGCCGCTCGAGAACCTCGTCATCGGCCTCGACGGTGCGCAGGACATCAACTGGAACGTCGAGCAAGATCACTGGAACATGGACGTTTTCGCGGCTTTCCGCCTCGGTGTCCAAATCCGTTCGATTGAAGCGGGCGTCCTCGTCGTCAACGAGCAAGTGTAACCTGAAATCAAAAACCCGGGCAGTCGCTTCGGCGGCTGCCCACTTTTTAAAACATCATGTCAAAAAAACTCGAAGCAACTGACCTGCCAAAAGACCTCCACGAGGCTGCGGCAGTGATTGAAGCCCAAAACGCGGTCATCGCAGAACAGGCCGATATCATTGAAAAGGGCGCGAAAGCTGCCCCGTCCAAACTCCCCACCGTTTCGCACGAGGGTAAAAAATACGGTTTCACCGTCCCGCAGTTCTATCTGCCGGTTGATGGGAAGCCCCATGTTTTTTACAAAAGTGTGGATGCGGCCAAAGACCCCAAACTCGTCGCCGAACTCATCGAAATGGGTGCGGGCGTGATCGATGAAATCTGATTTGCCGCCTGAAAAGCGGAGATTAAACCCCATTTAATTACCCCAAAAAATCAATAAAAAATGGCTTGCACCTGCACCATCGGCACGATTGAGCAATTCTGCGGCGGCGTCAATGCCCCGGGACTTGATCGGATGCTTTCCTGGACGTGCGAGGACGAACTCCTCGCCATCCCCGCCGCGACCGCTGACACCCACAACGTCGCCACCGATATCACCTACCGTGCGGCGGCAACTGGCCCGCCTGCGGTAACTGCGGGCAAATTCCGCAAGTTCTACATCGCGAAGGAGGACATGAGCTACTCCAGCGAGCGGGACGAAAACGGCATGCACAAAACGGAGGTCAAAATGTTCGTGCCAAAACTGGAGGCGGAGAAATCCTATATCCTCAACGGCGCGACCGGCGACAACCAAGTTTGGATCGTGCCGGATAAAAACGGCAAAAAGCGCATCGTCGGCGCAATCGGCAACGGCGCATCGCTGAAATACAAAGCGCAGACCAACCCCAAAAACGGCTACGAAGTGACCGTCATGTGGGAATCTGCGCACGAGCCGTATTTCTACGCCGGCGCCATCACCTACTAAACCCCGCAGCCCATCATGGCCAAGGAAAAAAACCAAACCAGCCCAGTCGAAGCCCCGGAGGCGCAAGCCATCGTGGCCTCGACGAATAGGCGTTACATCGGTCCGTCATACGACGAGGGCATCCAACTGCCCGGCGACCGCCAGATCTGGCGACCGGCCGACATGAACGCCGAACAAATCGACGCTTTCCTCGCCCAATTCCCCGACCGGGCAGATTGGTTTGAGGCAGCGTAAGAACGTTGTTGTTAATCGGTTTTGATGAAAGGCTCGTTCCCGGTTCGCCGGGAGCGGGTTTCATCAAGCCTCCTAATATTCCCAGAACATGGAAACCACGCTCCTCGAACATGGCTTCGATATTTCGCCCACGACCGTTTACGGGGTGCTGGTCGTGATCTTGGCAATCGCCAATGTCATGCAGTACCGGACGAATCGAATGCTGGTCGAGACCATTATTAAGCTCAACCAAGATTCGGTGGCTACGATGCACGATTTCATCGCTGTTGCTCAAAACACGATGGACGCCGTGAACGATGTCCGCGACCGGATCCTGGACAAACTCATTGGGAAATGAACAAAAATATTTCCGCGCTCACGATGGAGCGCATCCGATTGCAAGCGCAACTCCGCCTCCTCGCCGCCCGCCCGGACGAAACCCCGGAAACCGAACCTGACAACGACGAAAACCCCGACAACAGTCGCCCGGAAAAGAAACCGGCCAAACAACGCGTCATCCGCGGGGGCAAATGGCAGGCAGCGGCGACCCCACAACCGATTTTTCAACCTCAAAATATCTGACTGATATGACCCAAGTCCCATCACCCGACCAAATCGAGCTGCAACAATTGCTCGCGTTTGGTTTCGATGTACAGGATGCCATCCGTTTGTCGCTCGCCGACAAAAAGATCGATATCCGCGATTTCCCCAACTTTTTGCCCATGCTCGGATCTGCCAATTTGGCATTCCAAAACCTCGGCAACCCCGTGAAACGCTTCCGGGCGCTTTCCGTTTTTGACCGCTCGCTTTTGACCGATTACGCCCGCACCCGCTTCAACCTGCCCGACGAGATGCTGGAGCACCTGATCGAGGACACCGTGCTGATGTTCGCCACCTTGCTGCGCATCGCCACCCGTTGGACGAAATACAGCCGCATCGGCGAAACGGTCGCGGCTTAAAACCCACGACCCATGCCCGTCATCGAAATCAACACGGGCAGGCGTTTTTTAGGAAAAAAAATCCGTCGCGTTTTGCCAACAGGCTGGAAAGACCTGGACGCGGCGCGGCGGATTTTTATTTTCAAGACCCTGCTTTCCAACAACAACCCCGAAACCGCACGGCTCGCCGCCCTCGAACAATTGCTCGGCCTGCCCCGCGCCGTCTGGCTCAACCTCGCGCCCGCCGATATTTCGACCATGCTGGAGGCCATCCCGTGGCTCAACGTGGCGCATTCAGCGGCACCGATATTCCCGGAATTCAAGCACCGGGGGCGCGTGTTCCATTGCGCAGCGGACAATTTCGAAAACGGCACCTGCCTCGAATTCCCGCTGGCCGAGGAGTTCGCGCGCGCGTTTTTATCCACGGGCGATGCGACGGCATTGCTCAACCTGACGGCCACTATTTTTCGCGAAAAAGACGCTGACACGGCGGCCGCACTTCGCCGGGACGATATTCGATGCCCGCTCCACAGCCGGGCAGAAATCATCGAACGGTCGAAAAAAATGCACGGCATCGATGATGCATTTCAATATGCCGGGCTGCTCTATTTCGTCGGGGTGCAATCGCTGATCAACCGGCTTTATGGCAAGGAACTTTTTGAAAAAAACGACGAGCCAGACGAGCCAGGAGAAAAGCCCGCTGCCGATCCGCTCGGCTGGTGGGGCATGTACCTCGATGCGGCGGACGGCGACCCGGTGAAGCTGGAGGCCATCCACCATTCTAATTTTCACCAATTCTGCCTGATGGAAGTGCGTCGCCGGAAACAGCACCGCGACGCCATCCAAAAGCAAAAAATGGCCTCATCTGATTGGGGCAAAGAATAATATGGAAACGCCAAACGACCTCCGCGCCAAGTTCGCGGCCATCGCCACCGCGCTCGATTGCTCGTTCGAATACGGCAACAGCGAACGCATCCTCAACCGCCAGTCGAGCCAACTGACCTACCCGCTGATCTGGCTCGAAGTGCCGGACATCCGCATGGCGCGGAGTGGTGGCCTCAAGCGCGTGTTCGCCTCGGCGTTCACCGTCCTCTCGAATGCCGAGATCGACGACTACACGGGGCAGGATGCGGCGCTCGACCTCACGTTTTTGATCACGGAAAACGTCATCAAGCACCTTTCGCTCGGCGCGGACGGTGGCGAGTTTGAGTTCGCGCCCGAACGCTGCCAGAGCCAGTACAAGGGCAAATGGAGCGCGGATGATGATTGGGGATGGCGGACGGAATTCGACCTGACCGGCGTGGCCTGCGAGAATCTCGACTGCGATTGCTGAAAATTTATCAAAAATGTATCACTTGGTATACTTTTTGGCAGGCTTCCTATAATTGAGTAAACCCAACGAAACAATTTAGTGAAATTTGCATATAAAATAATTGTCTCACAATAGTCTCCTGTTCAAAGCCCGTCCCGAATCGTCGGGGCGGGCTTTTTTATTGTCCTATTTGGTGCGCGTAGGCAATCCTTCTTTTGTGGGCATGAAAGCATTCAACAATGACTTGCGGGTATTGCCCGGTTTTTACGCCTTCTATGAAGTCAGACCCGAGCGGGTTGATCTCTCCACGATTGATATTGAAACCCTTTGGGCAAAACTGCCCCGTCAATCCCGCAGGGCGATATTGAGGAACGTGAAAAATTCTTTGACTTCCGACCGCAGATCCTTGCCACAATCCAACACACGCCCCACAGCCTAAACAAAAAACGCCTGCGCGATTCTCGCGGGCTTCATTTTTACCAAAATAACTTATAAGTTATGTCAGAACACATCACCGAACGCAAGTTCGAAAAACTCGTGGCCAAAGAAGCTGGCCTCACCATCGAAGAAACCGTGCGCGTCACCGAAGCGATGGAGCGCGTCATCAACCTCGCCCATGCCGATGACAAGCCGGTGCATATCCGGGGGCTGGGCGCGTTCCGGGTCGTCGAGCTGAAAGCCCGGACTTTCCACAACCCCAAAACCCTCCAGCTCGAAGTCTCGAAGCCCAAAAAAACCATCCGGTTCAAGGTGGCCAAGCTCATCGAGGAGCAACTGAACGAAAACCACCCGCTCGGCGCAGCGACCGCAGCCAACCCCCTCTGATTTTGGTTTTTCATTGAGATTATAATTCTTGGGAACGCCCGGGCAATGGCTCGGGCGTTTTTTTTGTGTCAAAAACAGAACCGTTCCCTTTTAAAAACATACCGTTCCGTAAAACGTGCGACCTCCGGTTAATCCCCGCATTTTCATTTTGCCTAAAAAACCAACAATCGGGGCTGAAAAGCCCGGTTAAAATCTCAACGAAGCCCCGCCCACCGAAAGGTTGGCGGGGCTTCCGCGTTTATGTCCTTTTTTGAAAAGCGGTGGCGGCGGATTTTTGGGACATGACACCAGAAATCGAACAGATCAAAAAAGAGATTTCCGCCGAAATGGAGGAATGGGCCGCCGTTTTCGTGAAACAGCGCGTGGATTTTTTGCGAAAAAGGAAGATCGAGGCGAGTGGCCAGCTCATCAACAGCATCGCCGCCAGCATCAACCAACAGGCGCGGCGCGAGGCCGTGGAACTGTTGCTGGCCTTCGACGACACCGGGCGTTTCCTCGACATGAAACGCCTGCGGCCATCGGGCGGTGGCGCGGACTATATCACCGCGCTCGAAAACTGGATCCGCGAAAAGGGTTTCGAAGGGAAGTTCACCCAGAAATTCATGCAGAAATACCGGCTGCAAAAAGCCCCGCCAAACGTGCTCAACAAGATCGCGTGGGGCATTGCGATGTCGCGCTCGACCGGGAAATTCCGAAAAAAGAAATGGTACAATAAGCCGAAAACGGCGGCCATCGGCGAGCTGTTCACCAATGTGGCCGCAATGATTCCCGATATCGTCTCCAAGCAGATCGCCCAAAACCTTGGCCGTCCCATCTAACCAAACCCCCAAAAACCATGTCAATCCGCCGCGACGAGGTGCAAATTTCCATTGCATTCCTCACCGATGAATCGAAGCAATACGCCAAGCTGGTGCAGGAAAACCAGCAATTTGTCAAGGACCTGAAACAGGCCAAAAAAGAGGGCAAAGACCTGACCGACGTCGTGCAGAAAATGGCGGCATCGGGTCAGGCCATTTCCAAAATCCCGCTGGACAAGCTCGCCCCGACACAGCTCATCCAACGCGCCCAGCAACTCAAACAAGTCCTCGACCTGATCCCGCAATCTGCCCCCGAATACAAGGTTTTGGAGGGGGAATATGCCGCCATCAACAGCCAGCTCGCCACGATGCGGGCGCGGACGAAGGGCGTGGCGGATGCGATGGACAATGCGAAGGCGCAGGGGGGACTTTTGGCGCGGGTATTGGAGACCGTGATGGGCGTTTTTGGTGGGCTTTCACTGCAAAGTGCCGTCCAATCGCTCTGGACTTATGGCAAGCAGCTTTTCAATGTCGGGGTTTCATCTGATTTTTTTGCCCAAAAAACGCGGACGGTATTTGGCGAGGCCGAGGTTTTGGTGAAAGGCGCGAGCGAAAAAATGGCCAATTCGCTGGGCTTCACCAAAAAGGCGTTCATCGATGCGGCCACCCGCGCGGGCGATTTGCTCGTGCCGATGGGCTTCACCCAAAAAGCCGCCGCGCAGCTCTCCATCGACCTGACCAAACAGGCCGGTGTGCTCTCGCAATGGTCGGGCGGCACGGTCGATGCCAAGGAAGCGCAGGATGTTTTGACAAAAGCCCTCCTCGGCGAGCGCGATGCCCTGCAATCGCTCGGTATCAAGATCACGGAAGACCTTTTGAAAGCCGAGCTGCGCAAAAATGGGCAGGATAAACTCACCGGGTCCGCGCTACGCCAGGCAGAGGCCTTGGCAACGCTCAAGCTCATCACCGAGCAATCGGCGGCGGCGAATGAGCAGTTTGATTCAGCATCGGGTAACCTCGTGAAGACGCAGGCGCAGCTCACGGCACGGATCGCCGAGATCAGCGATCGAATGGCAACCGCGCTCGTGCCGGTGTTCGCCTTTTTCATCAATTTGGCTGAAAAAACGCTGACGGTTTTGATCGGATTGGCGCGGGGATTTGCAGCGATCCCGCAGTTTGTTGCCGAAAATCGGGTGGAAATCGGCGCACTGCTCGTGGCCTTGGTCTCGCTCAACGCGACCGCCATCGCCGCCGCCGCAAACACGCTCCGCATGGCTGTTGTCCAACGTGCTGCGGCCATTGCAACGGGAGCACAAACGGCGGCGCAATGGTTGCTCAACGCCGCATTGACCGCCAATCCCATCGGGTTGGTCGTTGCGGCACTCGGCGCCCTTGTGGTTGGACTGACCCAAGCCTATAAGCGATCGGAAACTTTTCGGGAAGTGATCGACGGTGTTTTTGGCTCAGTGAAAAATGCAATCCTGAACGTAGTGGACGGATTGAAGGCTTTTGCGGGCGGATTCAGCAAAATATTTGATGGCGATTTTAAGGGTGCGGCGGAGGATTTCAAAAACAGTTTTGAACGACTGAACCCAGTTGGCCTCGGCAAATCTCTGGTGGATGGATTTCAAAAAGGATATCAGGACGCGAAGGACAAAAACGCCCTTGCCAAAATTCTCCAAGAGCAAGAGGATGCACGTCAGGCGAAACTTGCCGAGGTACGGGCGAACGATGCCGCCAACGCCAAAACGGAGCGCGAAAAAATCGTGGTCAACGGCAAATTGGACGCAAAAGCCGCGGGGGCTGCCAAAAAAGAAGCACTCGACGCCGAAATCAAAGAGGTCGAACTGGCCAAAGGCCGCGAGGAAATCGCCCTCGATGTGGCCAAACTGAAACGCGAGATCGGCGAGACGGAATTCGCCAAACGGATGTTCGACCTCAAAAAGTCGAGCTACGAACAGGAGTTGGCGATTTTCAAAAAATACGGGCTCGACCAGCAAAAGGAAGCCCTCGAGACCCAAAAAAAGCTCCTCGAACTGGAGGCCTCGCGCCCGCAAAAACTGGCAGCCGTGCCGCAAATCGGGACGAGAGCAACGCTAGGCGCGGTGACCAGCCAAACGGCGGGCGGGCAGGACGCTATTTCTGAAAAAACATCCGCCATCGAGGCGCAAAGCGATGCTGAAATGGCCGCGCTCCGCCAAAAATTCGCCGGGCAGGCCGCCCTCGAAATCGAACAGGAAAACAACCTCGCCCGTGGCCGTGTCGATGCCTTCAACCGAAAGCTCGAAATGCTGCGCGCCGCCGGACTGGCCGAAACGGAGACCTACAAACAGACGCTCACCGAAAAGACCGCAGCCGAGGAAAGCTACGCCAAGACGGTCGCCGACAACGAAAAACGCACGGTTGAACTGAAACGCGCAGCCAACGACGCCGCGCTCGGCATCGCAAAAGATGCCCTTTCGGTCGGCATCGAACTTTTGGGAAAAGACGCCGCCGCCCGGAAAAAACACGCTGGGGCAATCAAAGCCTTTGAAATCGGCAGCATCGTCGTGGACAGCACGAAGGAAATCGCGGGCATTTGGCGGAATGCCAACTCAAACCCCATCAATGCGCTCATCCCCGGTTGGGGGGCTGCATTTGCCGCCGTGCAAACGGCCTTGGCGTTGGCACGGACAAAAGTGGCCATCGGCAAAGTTACCGCCCAAAAATTCGCCTCGGGCGGTTTCACCGGTGCCGGGATGCCCTTCACCGACGAGACCGGCCACCGGCCTGCGGGCGTCGTCCACGGCGGCGAATGGGTCAGCCCGCAATGGATGGTCAACAGCCCGAAATATGCGCCCATCATCAGCGCCCTCGAATCGGAGCGGCTGCGCGGTTTTGCCTTGGGGGGCAATGTCCCAATCATCAACACAACGCCAACGCCTGGACCATCGCGCAACTCGATGGGCGGTGCGGCCGGGATGGATTTTTCGCAGTTCACCGCGACCGTCGAAATGATGGGGCAAATCGTGGCCAATATGCCGCGCGAGGTCAAAGGGAAATGGGTCTACAGCGACCTCGAAAAGACCGCCGATGAAATCACCAGCGTCCGCAGCAATGCCGCGCTTTGATGTCCTTTTTTGAAAAAAAAGAAGCCCCAACCTTCACCCCATGATTGAAAAACTCCGAGGCGAAATCACCATCGAGCAACTCATTTCCGAGATCCGGCGCGAACCGAAACGGCTTTTTTGGTTGCTTTTCGTGCGCTCGACCGGCAAGGAGCGCGGGACACTCAAAATGGTGACAAAAGCCACTTACGGCGCGCCAAATCCGGGTCGTGTTTTTCAAAAAAAGACCAAAAAAGGCGAACCGCGCGAGGTTTCCATGCACACCGATCGCGGGACGCTACCACTAACCAACCACGACACGGGCGAATATTTCACACCGCTGATTTCGCACATCGTGGGCTATAACCTCCAAAACGTCATTCATTCCAATGTCCAAAATTGACCAAATCACCGAAAACGTCTGGATTGGGCGCGACTCCGGCGCTCTTTTCACCCAATTGAGCCGCAACGCTTCGCCCGAGGTCGGCGGCAACGGCGGCAAATCGCGCACCATCACAACCGGCAAGCCCGGCGAGGAAGGAATCAAGATTTGGCAATGGGGCACGGACAACGACCTGCCCAACCAACGCGAGCAACTCGCCCGAGAGAATAATATTATCGGAGAACTCTTGCTGACAAAACGGACGGTCACGCTCGGCGGTGGCATCGTTTTTTATCGCCTGAAATACGTCGATGGCAAGGAGGTGAAGGAATTCGTGGACGCCCCGGCCGAGTTCGTTGATTTCGCCGAGCGCGTCAACCTCAACAAATACCTCCGCCGGGCAGCGGGCAACCTGTTTTTTCATGCGAACATTTTCACGGAGTTCATCCGCGACAATGCCGGGCGAATTTTGTCGATAAAATTGCTCGAAAGCCGGAACACCCGCGCCGAAAAACAGGATGTGAGCGGGAAAATCAAAAACTATTTTTGGTGCGGGAACTGGAAATCGTCCAAGCGCGACGAGTTTCCCATCGAAAAAATACCGGCATTTGACCCGCTGGCCAAGAAGCCGCAGCCGAAATTCTTGCTCGCCACCGGCGACGACCTCATCGACGACGGCTACTATTGCGAGCCAACTTGGTGGGGCGGCAGAAAATGGATTGAGCTGGCCAACAAAATCCCCGTTTTCCATATCGGAAACCTCGAAAACGGCTACCTCATCCGCTACCATATCGAAATCCCGAAGGATTATTTTTATGACAAATCGGCGGCGGCGACGGCTCAAAATAACGAGGACCAGAAAACCAAACTCCTGGACGCCGAGCGGTCGGCGCGTCAGGAATTCATCAAGCTGGTGAACAGCCTTTTGGCGGGCGAAAACAACGCCGGGCGGACGCTTTTCACAGATTATGAAATAAATAAGCAAATCGGGAAAGACTACCCGGGCATCAAAATCACGCCCATCACGACCGATTTGAAGGACAAGGCATTGCTCGAGCTGTTCGAAAAGTCGAACGACGCGAACATCAGCGGCCAGGGCGTCCACCCGGCGATGGCAGCCATCCAAACGCAGGGGAAACTCTCCAGCGGCTCGGAAATCCGCAACGCCTATATGATGTATTTGGCCATCAAAACCCCCGAAAACCGCCGCATTTTGCTCGAAGCCCTCGAACTGGTGGCCAAGACCAACAACTGGCCGGCCGACCTCAAAATGGGCTTCCGCGACATCGAAATCACGACGCTCGACGAAAACCCAAAAGGCGCACAGCCCGCCGCCCAAATCGCTCCATGACCGAACAGGAATATATAACCGGATTGGAACGCCTCCGCGCGGCCGAGCCGGGCAATTTGCTCCTCCGCAAATTGTCCGCTGGCGCGTCGGTGGTGAACGGTCTTTTGCTGAAAAAAGCCCTCGAAAAATTGGGCGCCGACCATATTGTTGACGTCACCAAAATGCTCGAGCCGGACGAGGTTTTCGAGCAAAACGACCCGACCGACGACCAGCTTTTGCGGACGCTGCGCCGCGAACTTTCGGGGCTTTTTTCAGAAAGAAACCGGTTGTCTGACCTGTTCCGGTCGCTGAAAACCGACGCCCAACGCGCCGAAAACAGCGAAAACATCCAGCTCGTGCAGCGGCGCATCGAGCGGCAAATGCTGCGGGTGCGGCATTATAAAATCCACGGCACGTTGCCAGAAGGCGACACCGGGCGGCATTATATCCCAAAGGACGGCCTCGAACTTTCGCGGAAACAGGCCAGCCTGCGGGCATCCATTTCTCGAAAAAAAAAGGATGTCGCCAAGGCCGAATCCGCCGACCTCGCCGACCCGCGAAACGCCCGAAAGCTGGAAAAGGAGCTGGACAGCCTGCGCGACCTGCGCGGGCAATTGGTGGAGGTGGATAAGGCGATTGCGGCGCTGAAAAACTAATGTGGCTTTTTTTCCAAAAAATATTTGGATTTTTGGAATGGATATTGCCACCTTTGACCCATCCACTGCAATTGGAAAATCAATAACCCTTCACACTTCCGCCGCGAGCCATTTTCAATAAACACAGTTCGCGGTTTTACATTGCTCGACTTTTACGAAAAAGAGGGCGGTGTCCGTCCCCGGCTTTGCGGCTGGGTTATTGGTTTTCCTTGCAGTGGACTTCCAAACGGGCATCGCCCTTTTTTTCATTTAAAAAAGTCCACTGCAATGGCAAAGTCACCCACACCCAGCGCCCAACAGGCCGCGCTCCTGAATTTTCTCTCTGAAAGTCCAGCCAATCACATCCACAACATCGCCACGGTGCTGAACATGTATTTTGTGCGGCACGTCCCATCTGAAACGCCCGATATCTCCTCAAAAGAGGCGGACGCCATCTGCCAACTCCTCGAACTCACTTGCTATTTGGCCGAAATTGCCGAATGAAAAAACAACAACTGGCTAACCAGCCCGGTTAAAATCTCAACGAAGCCCCGCCCGCCGAAAGGTTGGCGGGGCTTCCGCGTTAATGTCCTTTTTTGTGAAAAAAGCGGGGCGCAGCTTTGCCCCATGTCCCAGAAATCACTCCGAATATACAGCCACAAGGACTTCACGAACGCCGACCGCATCGACCGCATCAAAATGCACCTCGTCGAGCCGCACCGGTTCACCCTGTTCGAGAATGAGGAGGATTACCTCAGAAAACTCACCCAAGCCTACCAGCAATGCTTCAATGAGCTGCGCCAATCGGAGGCCGTTCACTGGATTCAGAACAATATCGAGGGCTGCGACACATGGTACAAGGCCAACCGGGTTTTTGACGACATGACGCTCGTTTTTGGGCACTTTGTCAACAAAAACCTCGAATATCGGCGACAAATCGTCGTCGAGCGGCTCTATTTCTACGCCGCGAAGCTGGAGGAAGATGAAAATTGGGAGGCAGCCGCCAAAGTCTCCGAAAAAGCCGCCAAACTCGAAGGGCTTGATAAAATACTGCCCGATTTTGACCCTGATGCGTTCGAATTCCCCGAAATCGAGGTCAACAGTAACCCCAACACGCTGCGCCTCTCGCAGCCCGATGAGGAGGCGGATATTGACGATGAAAGCTAAAATCCAATCGTTTTTCAACGAAAAACAAATCGAATTCGTCCAAGCGCGGCAAAAGGTCCGTGCGCTCATCGCCGGTCGCGGTTTTGGTAAATCCACGCTCATCGCCTGGCTGATTTGCGAGATGCTGCGCGTTTTGGTCGTGCGAGACTCAAAAGGCAAAATCATCGGCGCGGGCAAAATATTTTTCGCATCCACGACCGTCGAGCAAATCAAAAACTCGATGCTCCCCCCCATCCGCGACAAATGGGCAGAATTTGGCCTCAAAGAGGACGTGCATTATGTCATCGGGAAACGCCCGCCGGATTGGTACAAAAAGCCGTTTTCGCCACCCGAGAAGTTCGACAACTGCATCACGTTTTGGAACGGATTCACCATCATGCTCCTTTCGACCGCCAAGCCGACCGGCAAGCGCGGCGGCAGTTACGACGCGGGCATCGTGGACGAAGCGGCTTTTGTGAAAGGCTCGGTTTTTCGCTCGGTTTTTATGCCAATGATTCGGGGAAATCTCTATCGATTCCAGACACATTGGCACCATGCGCTCATCGTTCTGTCATCTCGCCCACGAAAAACGGAGGGATTTTGGGTTTATGATTTGAAAAAAGAAGCCGAAAAAGACCCATCGAAAGTGCTTTGGATGGAGGCCTCGGCCTTTGCCAATCGCGCCGTTTTGGGCGAAGATTGGTTCGACGACCAACGCCGGACGCTCGGCGAGGAGGAATACTCCATCGAAATCGAGAATAAAGAACAGCGCCAACTGCCCAACGGATTTTATCACACCCTCGACCGGCGACGGAATACCTACAGTTTATTGCCCGGCAACACCGATGTGCGGGCGAGTGAATTGCTGGAGGTGTCTTTCGACTTTGGTGGGAAGTTCACCTGCGCATCTGTTTGGCAGGAACAGGATTTTGTAGAGAAATGCCTGCGCCAATTTTTTATCAAAAAAGGCCAGGTAACTACCCTCGTGGACTCGATATGTGGGCACTATAAGAACCACGCCTATAAGTACGTTCGGATATGGGGCGAGCCAAGAGGTCAAGACCCAGACCCCGAACGCCCAGCCCTCTACACCATCATCCAAGCGGCATTCGAGCGGCATGGTTGGATGGTCGAGGTGAAGGTGCAGGCGGGCTATAAGACCAAGGGGCATAAGGAGCGTTACGAGTTCATGTCCATTGCACACCAGGGCAACAACCCATTGCTGCCAGCCATCCAGTACAATGCAGCCGCCGCGCCCGACCTACTCATTGCGCTCGAGAATTGCGATATCAAAGACGACTTTCAAAAGGACAAAAGCAACGAGAAAGACCCCAACTTCCCGCAGGAGCATGCACCGCACTTCACCGATGGCGTGGACTATTACCTGTTCGAGAAACACGGATGGAGGTTGGCCGATGGGTCGAACCACCGACCGGGCGGGGCATGGAGCTGACCCCACCCCTCACATATAACCTCAAAATTTGGGGTTTTATAATTAACAAAAAGGAAATC
>ERZ650304.444-NODE-444-length-22109-cov-5.042169_pt1 | contig 22109 bp, 21 predicted proteins | sample MGYA00376240_ERZ650304 | MGnify/ENA primary metagenome ERZ650304 (study PRJEB26733, sample SAMN07839271) | wastewater metagenome | biome: small river; feature: stream; material: water | place: USA: North Carolina | collected 2016-03-01 ... | reverse complement strand
AACCTAGATGTGTTGAGCTGAGAAGTAATTATCTACTTATGGTAGTGCCCTACCAGTAAAGAAGTTACTACCCTTTGGTGCTCGCTTAGGGGGAGGCAGTACAGGAATACTATCACCAATTCGATTAAGAACATCTAAAGGTGTATCGCTACCTGCATTACCAGAACCTCTTTTTGCAGGTTTAACTTTTTCTGCAGACTTAACCTTAGACCCCTCTTTTACTTTTTTAGCAGCATCAGATAAAGGTTTAGTAGGATCATCAGCTTTAGGCTTAGGATCAGTAGGCTTAGGCTGCTCTTTAGGATATAGCTTATTTGGATCAAAGCCTAATCCTATGGCTGCTTCTTCAAGTGTAACTTTTTTACCATCCAATGCCTGTCTCACTACAAATTCATCTACAAGGTCACGCTGATCCGTTAGATTGCTATTTTGTGTCTGTGCAGCAGAGTCTCCAATCATGGTTCTAACAAGATCTATCATATCGTCATCACTAGGATCAATATTATAATCCTTATACTTCTCTCGTATAACCTCTAGGTACTTGGCTTGATTATCATCATTCATCGCACCAAATTCAGGTATGTTTTTCTTTAGTACACCATGTACATACTCACCAGTAAGTGATCCAAGTGTACCCTCATCTGCACTAATCAGATCCTTTACTGATTGAAGTTTAGCCCTACCTGAGTCAGTACTTTTGGTACTGTTTTCTGCTGCTTTCTGTTGCTTCTGCATTAGTGCCCTAGCTCTCAGTATGAAAGACTCTACAGAGTTAGCTTTATCACCTTTACTACCTGAAGCATTAGCTGCAATCCGTGCTGCTTGAATCTTAGCTCGATTATCAGCAGCATTCTGTTTCTCATCAGAAGTTATCTTCTCTCTAGTAATAACATTGGATTCATTCTTGTTATACAGATCAAATGCTTGACCAGTCAGTGCATTGATCTGAGCAAGACCTCCTTTAGACCTAACTTGTGATGCGTACTCACCTACTTTATTAAAATCACCCTTACTGAAAGCCAATGAAGCTGCTTTGATTGCAGTCTGATCCTGCTCAAAGAAATCTCTCTCCTGTGCGTCTGCTACATCTTTAGGTAATGCAGCAACAGCTTTACGGAAAGCATCTTGATCATAGTTACCATACATACCAGAGGCTTTATCTCTTGCCTGTTGGATCAATGCAGTAGCTTCCTCAGGAGTCTTTGCTTGACTCAATAGGTTAGATAGGTCATTCGTATTACGCTTACCTATGCTCTCTGTGTAGGTCTGAGAGGTATCAGCTAAACCTTTGAGACCTCCCAATAATTGTTGCTCTGCAGCCAACCTAAGAGCATTACTCTCTTGAAAGGATGGAGCAGTTACATTCTGCCAATTAGCCATGATTATTTCACCCCATGTTTAGCAAGATACTGTTCAGGTGTCTCTGCTGTTGGATCAGCTAACCTACGTCTACGAGCTTGCTCAGCTAGGTCATTGTTAGTAGTAATTACTTGGTTAGCAAAGTTCTTGTTGAATGCCTCCTTTTGGAAGTTGAACTGATCTTTAGCTAAACCGTAATTCTTGTAACCTAATACAGTAGAACCAATAGATAGAAGACCTCCTAGTGTTCCACTAATCAAATCTTTATTCTTAGAGAACCAAGAAGATAAATCAAAGTTTCCTGTTGGTACTATTGGAGGTTTAATAGCATAAGGTACTTGTACACTTGGTCCACCAAGACTAGGTAAGTTACCTGAACCAGGTTTACCATTACCAAAACCAAAGTCAAACATATTAGCACCACCTAATACGTTATCCATGAACTGTGAGTTAAAACCAGTATTGAAGCTACCATTAGTAAATCTATTACTGATACCCCTGGGTCTAGGTGCATAACCTGAGTATCCACCAGAGAAGTCTCCTCCACTATACATGGAGTCTGTTTTAAAACCGTTACTACCAAATGTCATATCTACCTCTACATAATCTGATTAAGTGTTTCTTTAGGATCAGGTAATCGTAACCCAAGATTGTGATAAGAGCTAATTAGTAAAGGAGGTATAACTCCTAAATTACCTGAATGAATAGTCCTATTGTAGAAGTCACTAGGACTCTCCCCAATATGATAGAATAATCTCGACATATCAGAAGGAGCATTAAGGTAATCTTGAGGCTTACGTACCTCAGTTATCAAATTCCTAGCTCTTTCTATTTCCTTCTGTTGTGCTTGAGCCAGAGTATAGAAGTCTCCCTTTTCTTTCTCTAGGTTACGCATCTGATACTTGAATCCTGCATCTGCCATCATGAATGCTACATTAGCAATCTGCATAAGAGTTGCAGTAGATATAAAGTTAACAGCCATACCACTAACATCTATGTAGGTACCAACTACCACAGAGACAATAGCAACAATACCTGCAATCACTCCTACATCTATACCCAATGTATTAACAAGAAACTTTACTACAATGTTTACGAGTATCTGCAGTATGATCGTTTCCACTATAGCTGTTACAACTACAGCCACACTCAATGCCTCAGGTTGACCTAGTACAGCGAGTACGATAGCAACCACAAATATAACTGCTTTAAACAAACCTGTTTGATACCAATTAACCTTTACGATTACTGTGGTATTGATTATGACATATAGACTCCTAGAAAGAAGTTCTTCAGTCTTCTTGTTGGAATAGTAAGATACTACGTTCATATCTACAGGAAGGATTAGTCCATTGTCCTGTCCTGTTAATGTAGTGGATCTACCACCAAAGTACATGTGTGTGTATGGAGAAACTACTAATATTTCCCTATAACTAGTCTCAAATACTTGTACCCTATAGATATAGTAACTAAGTACCATAGTACTTACCCTATCCTCACCACTGACTATATATCCAGGCGTATAAGTAGATTCAACATGACCTACTTCACCAATGCTTCCTGTTACGTCTCTTGAACCAATAGCAGCAAAACCGAATACTTGTCTTGATTGGTTATCTGAGAAGCGTATCTCAGAAGGATTACGAACATTGAAGTCAGAGTAAAGAGTAGCTAACTCATCTGGTGTTTGACCTGTGAATGTAGAGGGAATTAGAGAGTACTGTGTATCAAGCCAGTTGATTAAGTAATCTAGTATAAGTGGTTGAGTGCTATTCAATGCTACAGCAGAAGCTACCATTATCTCGTCTACAAACTCTAAATCACCTACTGCTTTATGCAGTTGCTCAGACACATCTTTCCAACTTAAACCTAATTTCTTACAGAGCTTAGTGGAACTCTTATACGCAAGTGTTTCTTTATTGGTATCAACAGATAACTTCTGTCCTCCCAATCTGAAATAGATTCTAGGTAAGAAGTTACCTACCTCAGAGGAAGTATTGAATATGTTGTCTAAGGATGGATTACCTCCTGAACCGTACTCGTAAGTAAAGAAATCCCTGTAGGTATCTCCTCCTGATACATAGGAGTAATAGACCATGAAGTACTCACTATCTGGTGATACAGGATCGCCACTAGGAGCTGATACATCTGGATCTATATTATTGGGACTAAATTCGTCTAGTACATATGATGGATCAGTAAACCCAGAAGCTTCATAAGCTAAGAAGTCAGTAAGAAAGTGGATGAAGTAATCGTAGTGAGTAACTGTTGTTGTTGTAGTTACGGTATCTGGTCCCACTACAACTGAGCTTACTGTAGTTGAATCCAAAGTCACAACTTCATAGTCACCTAAACCAAGATCCAATGTAGGAGTTGCAACATCACTTGTAGTGTCATCGCTTACTACAGACATAGTGGTATCGTTGTACACATACACGCGAGTCTCTACTCTACGATAGGTGTATGTAACAGTGATGTTATCTTTGTTATTAGGAAGATCAGGTGCCCATACTGTACCTGGATCAGGTAGTGCAACCCATGCAGTCTGAGGCCTACCTAAGTCTTCTACCCTATTCTGTGTAGCACCAAAGGTAGCAGGTAACATACCTGCTGTTGGTTCAAGTAATCCTGCATTAGTTATGGTGTCTATTGTGTCCTTACAGTATCCAATAACCATATCTTCAAGATAGCAATTAGTACCTATGGTACTTGTAAGTCCTGATAGGATATTAGTGGTAGCAGAGTATCCATAGGAATTCTTTAGTAATTCCCAAGAGATATGATAGTTGTCTAAGTAGCTCAATACTGAATAATTCAGGGTTACTGTTTCACCAACCAAACCACTTAAATATGACTGTAGATACACATCAGATGTATCTATATTTTTATTTGTATGAGCAGAAGTCATCTTACCATAGTAGTAATTACTGGGATCTTTCTCTACCCACCTATTCACCTTAGGTAGCTTAAAAGCAATACTCCCATAGAAAGCATTTGATAGTATGTCTACTAATGAACCACCAGTAGCCACATACTGAGTAATGGCTAATTTATTTGAACTAGGTATGTCATCTTCTTGCATCATGGGTGATACAGACGTAGATGGATAATACTTTTTCTTACCCATAATAATTACCTCTAAATAAAAAGAGAGCCTAGTGGCTCTCTTATATCAAGTCAACTTATACACTAGGCTGTTGTAGTGATGTTTAACACATTACTACTTAGAGATACACCAGTACCTGCATCCTTAGATCTAACACTAAAGGCATAAGTAGTGGAAGGACTTAAACCTGGTATAGTGACCCCACTGGACAAACCAACTGTAGCTACCATAGTACCATCCTTATACACGTTGTACCCAACAGTATCACCACCTGATGCTAACTCAGGCCATGTTATTTTAGCTGTAGTACTTGTTACAGTACTTGCTGAGATAACTGGAGGAATTAATCCACTAGGTCCTACTACAGGCGTTACCCCAATACCTTGATACATCTTAGCAACTGCAGCACCAATATTATTGTCGCGTAGTAAGTTACTGTTGTTCTGTTCACCAATATCATTGTTTACTCTAGTGACCCAAGTATCCAACATGATCTTAGCTACCTTCTGTTCTGCATCCCTGTCATACCCTACAGTCTGTGCCTTCATCAGGTTACGTTGACTATCTAGTATAGAATCAGCACCGATAGCAGAAGCATCTGTTTGACCTGTCTCTGTGGTGATCTTCTTGAGGTATAAGTCTTTCTGTGCAATAACACTCAAAGTCTCCTCAATAGTATTGAGTATCTTCTTCTGAGCCATAGTAATTTCTTCATCTTTCAATAAAGAATTCTTAATTAAGTTAACCCTTTCTGCAGCCATATTAGCTATCTGGCTTGGTACAACAGATTCTATACGTTGTATGCTCTCTTCAATTTCATAATTCAATTTAGTTTGCTGTTTCTGTAACAGAACTAATTCCTCAGGTTTAAGGTTTGTTAATTCATAGGAAGATATATCATATTGTACAGTGAGTAACAGCCCTTGCTTAGTGAGATTAGAAACCTCTACAGGAAGCTTATCTGAGAGTTCATAGTCAGCAGTAGCTTTTTGTGCATCTAAGAGTAAACCTTGCTTAGTAAGGTTAGCCACTTCAACAGGTAATTGTGTACTCAACACATATACTGCAGTAGCATTCTGTGTAGTCTTTAATGCTGTATCAGCTTCAATACTTAAACCTTGTTTGGTTAAGTTTGCTACTTCAGCAGGGATACGAGTAGTCAAATTATAAGTAGCTGTGTCTAATTCTTTATTTTTTAGGGCAGCATCAATATCAAGATTAGAGGCTTGCTTAGTTAAAATAACCCCTTCTTTACTTAGATTATCTACCTCAACAGGTAATTTAGTAGCAAGTTCATAAGTAGAAATCTCCAGGTCTTTAGCTTTCTGTGCAGCCTCAGCAGTTAAGAGTATACCCTGTTTGGTAAGATTAGCTACCTCTACTGGTGCTTTATTAACTAACTCATAGGAAGCTGCTTCTAACTGTTTAACCGCTAGGTCATACTGTGCTTCTTTAACCTTAGCTTCCCATATAAGGTTATTGATCTCATAGGATTGTTGTTCTTTAGCTAAAGCTAAAGCAATACCTTGTTGTAGTGTTGCTTGGTATGCACCTAAATACAGATTGGCATACTCAGTACCTGTAATACGATTCTTCTCATACTGGGTATTTAAGTGTGCAGTCATAGTGCGAAGCAACTGATCCAATACCCCCCTACCTGAGACTGTCCCATCAGTGATACGACTGATATCTAGCGTCTCAGGGAATGTAGCAGTGATCTCAGGTAGTATGGTAGCAGTCATAATTACTCGTCCTTAGCAGAGCGCATAGCTTGTACACGAGCTAGTTCTTTAAGCTCTTGTGGAGTTAAAGGAGGTAGCACTTCAATAGCGTATTCTCTTACGAGCTTACTCTTAGGGATATCTACACCACCTTTACCCTTCACTGTATAGAAGGTTTGGAATTGCTTCTCTCGCATTACATCAAGAATAATCTGAGGAACATGATAACCATCTTTAGTATTAAAGATTACCATCTTACGAACAGTAGCTAATAATGAATTACTTACGGTAAAGATTTCACCTTGTAGTTCACGCTTAGCAGGATTCATACAAGTCACGTTTACACGGATCAACTTAGTAGCATGATCACGAATACGTTTGATACGTTGCTCACGTGTCTCTGCTACTGGCTCAGAAACTTCTTCAGTCTCTGCTTCTTCTTTACCATAGATCAATTCTTTGAGTGTTTCTGTAGGTGTATTGGCTTTATATTTAATGCCTAATAGGTCAGCACGTGCTTTAAGTGTTTCACGTTCAGAAGGAATTACTGGTGTGTCTGTCATGATAATTTCTCTACTTGTTAGTAAGATAAAAGGGAGCTAATGCTCCCCTCTAGTTTTTTGGCTATTACATTTTAGCCAATGTTTTAATTAAAGCAATACGCTCAGCTCGTTGAACCATAAAGCCGTAATACCACTTAATTGAACTAAACCCAACTTCACCAAATGGATCTGTCTTGTCTGCTGTTGCATCACCTGGTTTCCTCATGATGGTTTTAAACTTCACAGACTTACCATCAGTTTGGAAACCAATAGTAGTAAATGAACCTTGACCCACAACCAACATTGGGAATACATCATAACGAGAGTCAGTAGAGTAGTAATCAGCATGACCTGTAGAGTTACTACCTGCACCAGTCCACTTCATCATTTCAGGTACTACAACGATACGGAACATATCCACACTACCAATCTCACCTGTTAACAACGTAGTGTTAGCAGCATATTGGTGTGCTTGAATGAATGCAGGATTACCATGCAAATCAACCATTGCTCGTAGTGTAGGAATCAACTCAGATCCAATGAACATAACACGAGACATGGTTAATGTACGGGTATCTGTCATACGACTACCAGAGAGTACTGTAGTATTCTTAGGTGTACGGTTGTTATCTAAGTCGATACTCAAATGCAAGATATCACTATAGCTAACGATATCACCAGCATCTAATGTAACAGTGCTAACTGCACCACCTGCATAACGAATAGTACCTGCAGCATTTAACAAATCTACCTGTAAGGCATCTTCTGTTAACTCTGCAGCACCATTCAATAGCTCACGGTTGATGTGCATCTCTAATTCAGCATCAGTGTCGAAGTCCATAGACTCCTGTGTCCACTCATGGAAGAAACCAAACTTAGCGAAGGTACCTTCAATAGTTTTACGTTTGAAACCAACACGGTTGACACGACCACCAGATTCACCAACTAAAGGTAGTTTATCTGAGATAGAACCAACATCTTTACTGGAACCATACAGATTACCTGAGCCTTGAGATGCAATAGCACCTACACCTAATGCGGTAGCTGCAGCAGAGTTAGATAACGTGTACTTAGCAGATAAGCCACCTACTAAGACAACATTAGCAAAGCCTGTACCACCACTATCAATTGCACCTGCAGTAGCTACCAAAGTAGTACCAATGTTTGCATTGATAGCTGCAGCTGCAGCAGCTCTGTTTGCATTAGCTACAACCAAAGTAGAGTAAGGATAACGAACAGTGTATTCAGTATTGAGGATAGTTGCACCTGCAGCATCAATACCCTGATCGTTAATGTTCTCGTCATCTAACATGGGAATGTAAACATAACCCTTAATGGTTTTACCCATGTTCTTAGGCATGTTCTCAATATCAGCTAAAGCACCAAAGTAGGTGGTTTTAGCAATATCAATCAATGCCTTCTTTTGATAGTACTGTTGTTGAATCTGAGTACCAATGGTAGATGGATTACCATCACCGTAAACTGCTGTTGCCATAATCGTAGTCTCTCATAATTAAAAGTTTGTTACAGGTTGCCTTATACCTTAGGCAAACCCTGCTTTGCAAATTCCTCATCAGACATAGCTAAGAAATCTGTTTTGATACTCTTACTACTTGAACCTTTTGAGCCAGACACTGCAAGTGACTTGCGTCTTTGATCCAAGGAAGTATCAGCAGGTTTGTTTCTGTTCTTAACAGGGATAGTAGGGTTGGCTTGGTTCAATTTACCTTGCGCCTGTAGCGCATTGCCTGCAATCTGATAAGCCTGTAAGTCTGGTACCTGCAAACGACCAAAGGCTCTCTCACGCTTAATGTAGTCCATAATTACTTTGTAGATTCCAGACTGAGCATGTCCAACTAAGTCCCGTAGAATATGGGGATTAGCTGCAATATGGCTACGACTGGCTTCATCAAAAGCATTACCAACATCACTAATTACTTCTGCATACCCTACCTCTCCCTGCAGCTCAGCTAACGTATCATCTAATGTTAAGGTACTCTCATCAGGAGCTTTGGCGATAGCTTTATAACTATCTGCCTTCTCTTGAGAGTCAATATCATATAGATCTACTTCACTGTCTTTAAACAGCTTAGCCATAGCACTAGGATCTTTATTATAAACATCTATAAGAAACCCGACCTTCTCTTCACTCAGTAAGCCATGTTGTTCCAACATCTTAAGTAATGCCCTACTAGGCTTAAGATCTTGCATGTTCTTACTGTAGCTAACACCCTTCTGCATTAGTGAGATTGCTTCTGCAGGTGTCTCAATACTGATCATAGTACCATTGGCTTTAAAGGGTGCAGTGATTGCTGCATAGAAAGCTTTGTAATCTATTTCAGTATCTTCTTCCTGTGTATCTTCTTCCTGAGAATTGTCTGCTTTCTCAGGTTCAGATGAACCATCAGATTCCGTACCCTCAACATCCTGAGGACTGTCGTCCTCATCCTGTTGGGGTACTACATCTTCTGGTTCATCAACTAATGTATTAGGATCCAAGTTAAGTACGTCTGCATCGGACATTTCCAATGGATTGATGTCTTGCTCTTTACTTGTTGTCATTATGCTTCCTCATAGAGTTTATCTAGTTCGTTTTGGGAATCAAGAATATCATTGACTGCTAAAGCACCTTGAGCCAGTACTGAGTGTAAGTACTGATTTAGGAAGCTGATAGAATCAATCGCTCTGTTGACCTCATCAGGTTTTAAAGAACTTACTTTCTCATGTACGAGTCTGATAGCTTCCTTTTGCAAGTAGCCTTCAATAATAAGTAAATTAAAATCTGCATTCTGGTTCAGACGAATCAAAGCATCAGCAAGTGCCTTATCAGCCTTTGCTTTCTCAATACCTAACTCCAGTTCTTCAGTCTCAGTCATACATACCCCCAATAGTTATAAGAAGCGTAAGCTTATAACTTACGCTCATATAACTTTAATACAGTTACTTACCTTTTGCACCTGATTTATTTTCATGCTCTATAATGCCATTAGCTGCTTTAGTAATATCTAACGTAGTATGAGCACCAACTTTAGCTCCTACTTTACGTGCAACAGAGACAGCAGCTTGCTTAGCTAACTCTACCCCACCCTTAGCAGGACCACCAATGAGAGGCAAAGAAGATAAAGCAGCTAAGCCTACACCTAACCCATTACTCCTCTCTGCTGCATCCTTTGTACTACCTATTGCACTACCTAAACTTGTCATAGGATTTGAAGCCCTTGAGAGTCTCTCAGCAGCTGTAGGATTACTATCTTCAAATCTCTGGTTATCCTTACTCCAGAAATCTCCTACATCTAGTACACCATCTTTGATAGCAGTTAATGCATTTAAACCAACAGCGTAAACCTGTTCAGGAGTCATGTGGAACTCACCATTACTCACATTAACAGGTACTTTACCCAGCTCTTTTAGTTTCTCTGAGCCTGCTGATTTAGTAACGTCTGCAGGTAAAATAAAACTACCTTGTTGCATATTAGCTCTAATACTGTCTGATCGACTAGAACCAAATCCTGTAATCAGTCCTCCTTCAGCGAATGACTGAACAGGTTGTTGAGGTATCTTACCACTAAGCCCTGACTTAAGTAGTTCAACGTCTAGTGCACCTTCTCTCTTACTCTGTTGATTGGCTAAAGCATTCCGACCATCTAGCTCTTTAGCAGCTAACATAGCCTTATGTTCATTAGCTTGTTTTTGCATCTCACGATCATGGTCTATGCCTCCTGCTTTTTCCATAAACTTAAGATTACTGTTATCAGCACTTGCCTGTAAGTTTTGTGCTCTTGCCTCTTCTACACCTGCCTTAGCTTGATAGTATGGTAGTTTAGACATAATCTCTTCAGCTTGAGCATTCAATAACGCAGTCTCTGCAGCTCTATACTCCATCTCCAACTGCTTCATTTGTTCTGCCATTGGATCAGGTTGTGGTTGGTAATCCTCAATCTGTTTAGCAAGTAATGGTGCTTTCCTTAACTTAGCAATCTCTACCAGGATCATCTTAGTCATACCTGGATCCATGTTACTACCCATAGTCTGCAACATGAAAGATAGTTCTTGTGCCTTAGCTTCATCTGCTTCAGCAGTAGAGATAGTCAATCGTAAATCTACATTACCTGCTAAGTCATCACGTCTTACAGGAATAAACGTATCATTGGTTACACGAACTACTTGTTCCTCATCCAACAATACAGCATTCAATGAAATGATCTTACGACCTATTTCAATAACACCTTGAGCCAAGCGTCTAAGGATACCTGCCTCTCTCTTACTTGCTGCATCTAATACCCCTCTAACAGCAGCAGACGTTGTACCACTACCACCTAAACTATTACCCTGAATACCCTGACTGAATGCTTTAACACCTGTCATAGAGTCAGCATCATTAGAGAAGATACCCACTAGACTCAATGCAGAATTAGGAATATCAGGAAAGGAATGACTATGTACATGGAGTCTTGGATCATAATTAGGGTTGTACTCATAATCACTTCCACGCTCAAACTTACGCTTATTCGTAGGATCTAACATTCCCTTAGCGATACCTGTTTGAGCATTAGCAGAACGACCCATTGCATCTACCATACCCCGTATCAATGCACCAAGTACCTTTTGGTTATCCTCCAATAAAGCACCATCAGGTTCACCATAAATACTCTTACGTACAGGTAAGTACTGAACAAAGGTATAAGGAGGTTTCTTATCAGGATAGGGATTCAACTCCATACGAATAAAAGTAGAACCAACCCAAGTAGCTACAATGGGTACTGCTACACCTGAGCCATCAATATCCCAGTTACCCCAGTATTCATAAGCAACAATCTTCTTTCTTGCCTCATCTGCAAACTTAAAAGAACCTGCTTCTTTACCTGTAATGGTATGGTCTGGTTGTGCTAAGGGTTGTGTACTATTAAGGTCAATCTTATCTAGGTTTTTATAGATACCTGCTAGTTTAAGATCTGATTTAGAGGTTTCAAATGACTCAATAATAAAACCTGCTTTAGCGTAGTCACCCTCACACGTAGGATCTATAAACAGATTACGACTATCTCTTACTGACACTGTTGGATGGTTAGCTAATACTTTAGTCACCATCTCTACCTTAGTACCAGTCACCACAACCCTAATAGGCTGTTGGTTCTCTTGTGACATTTGCATACCTAACTTAACTTCTTCAGGTAGCCTATCAAATGCTTGAGGATCACTTGTCTGTAGCTGCATATACTGTTCATACTCAGGTATAACAGACTCGTCCAACATAGCCTCATAGATTGGTTTCTCTTCCTCTACCTCTTCTGCTAAATACTCCCAACCAGTCTTAACAATTACTGTACCCTCATCTACTGCAGTACGAACATACTCATCAATAAAAGCTACCTTATTAATCTTAGTATCAAACTGATTATTCAACACTAAACTATTCTGTCTTGCTGCATCTGTATCTTCCCAAGTGACAGGAGCTACATCAAACAACTTTTCAGCAGACAAGAAAGGTTCACTAAGAGAAGCATATCTCCACTCAGCTTGCTTACGAATTAACTTAGGTACAATCTTAGATCTACCTACTACAGGTGTAATAGCAGCAGATCCTTTAGCATTCATATTGTCATCCCATGTAGTGAGATTACTAATATGCTCATTCTGTGTAGACCTACACTCTGTCAAATCCAACTGTAAGTCATACAGAGTTGGTTCTTTCTTCCAATCAGTTAGAGGCTTTAAACCTGTTTCAGTATTGTCAACCATCACACAAACCCCTTAGAACTAAACTTATGATACTCAACTGTTTCTTCAACATCTAAACCAACATTAGCTAATAATGCACATGCTGCTTCATACTTAGAATAATAATTATTCCCTGTATGGAAAGGTGCTCTATTAACAGCACTCTCTAAACCAACAGGATTAAACACTCTTGAGGCTACAAAATAAAGTAATGCCTCTAAGTAAGTACGAGGTAACTCTGTCTCTATCAAACTTGGTTCATACTCACCTAGTATGTTCACTGGTACTAACTCAATAGGTGTTGGTGCCATTTTACACGTAACCGTGAGTACCTGTGGTTCTACATCCTTAACCTTAATCGTAGACAATGTAGGTGTAACAACTGAACCAGTAATACCATACTCTACTCGGTTAATAGGTAATTCAATACCCAACTTATCCATTACCCTAAGTACCTCTACTACATTCTCTCCCAAAGAATATAAAGTAGTACCTTCAATAACTGTTACAGCTACCTCAGCATGCTTGAGACTAAATCTCTTAAACAACTCAGAAATACCTAAGTTAATATGCGTAATTAACCTATTGTAATCCTTAGTAGTCACACTACCATCTTCCCCTATTGATAACTTAGAGAACTCTCCATAAACCAAGTTATCAAATATTTCACTTAACTTAATTGTCATATAAACCTCATACTACGTAGCTATTGCTGTAATTGGTTGAGTCATCTTCAGAAGTATCTATAGCCCATATACCGTCTGTACCCATAATAGGTTTAGTACTTTCTTCTGATGGTCTAAAAGTCTTCATCAAAGGGAGCATGGATATCGTATCAATAAAGTCATCATGCTTAGCTTTTAACCCCCCAATAGACGCTAAACTTAATTCATTCATCATCTCAGACATTTCTATACCTGTCTTCTTTTCTAAGGGGAAATACATCTTACCTGCCTTAAATAAAGGAACTACTGTATTAAACCTAATCAATTTACTCGTATTAGGTCTAATACCAGGTCTATTAGAATTACCATGTGAGACAATATTAAAGTAACAGTTCTTAGTCATCATTTGATCCATGATCCAAGGAATGAAACCTTCTTGTTGTCCTGATACCTCAATCCCTACACCCATTGGCTTATAGATCTGTACGTAGTTAAACAAGTCTTCAATACTCTTATCAATCGTCTGTCTCTTCACTTTACCATCTACCCAGAAGAAATCTCCTGCATAGTTATAAGCCCATATACTCGTTACCGAGTAATCAGAATGTTGCTTCTCTGATACTGTATAGTCAGTCGTAATATAGAAGTTAAAGTTACCTCTATTCTGTAAGACCTTATCTAGCTTGTACCATCTGATATCTGCATCTTGGATCAATCTATCATCATCACTCAAAATCCTTAGCATCATCTCTTGATTAAACCCTGCAGTAGTACCCTCCATTACAGCCTTATCGTACATGGTCTTAACATACTCATAAGTAAAACGATCTTCCCATGATCCTCTAAACTCTTTCTCCTCACAGGGAAACTTCTCACATACAGGAAATACGTTTACGTCCCATGCACCTGACTCAGCAGCCTCGTACAAAGGGTCACTCTGATTAAACGGAGTACCACTCCATATAACCATGTTCTTACTAGGATGTAGCGCATACTCAATCGCCTTACCTGCAGTATCCCTAATCTTATTCATCACCGTCTCTGATCTTGCATCCTCATCTGAAACCAAGTCATCTAGTACAGCTAACTTAGGTCTCTTACCCATTTCCCTTGTTCCCCTTACCCCTGTTGTAGCACCATACCCTTTAACAATAAAAACATTACCCTCAATGTTATGAAACTCCCATCTGATATCCGTAAACTTAATCTTAGGTACATACTTCTGCAAGAAGTCAGAGTTCTCCCATCTAAACTCTAAGTTCTTACGCATTGTCTTAACACCGTTATCTACAGAGTCAGACACATACAAAGCTAACTCTATCTTACCAAAGTTAGGTATGTTCCCATAAACAGCTAAGTACAAAAACAAATACTCACCCATAATGGTACTCTTAGCAGCACCCCTATGAATCATATTAAGAATACGTACTACATTCTTATTCCTCGCTACATTACCAATTCTATCCAACATTCGATAATGCAACACAGGTGTCTTGTGTTCTTCCCCTTGCTCCCCATTAACTAACTTAATAAAAGTAACAAACTCTAGTGCAAAGTCAGTAGGCACATAATTAGGGTCATTAACATAACTAACCCCATTCAACCATTCATCTACTGTCTTGGAAGTAATACTACTCATCTCTTACCTCCCCACGCTTATGACACACTATCCCACCCTTAACTGGGATCCAACAGTGCCTACATTTGAGCCAAGCAAGTAAGTACTTAATCATTGTTCTTCTCCGTCAGATATAACACCTCTGGTGGTATCTCTACTTTAGCGTACTTACGTGCTCTACCACACTTAATACAAGATTCAAAATGAGAACACCTAAGTGGATCTAGTCTCCAATAATACTGATCAGGTCCCCACTTATGCCAACAATCTAAGTAATGCCAAGAGTCAGGAAAGAAAGACCTGAACCAAAGGTATAAACTAAACTTATCTACTTCACCCCACGGATTTCTCTTAGATACTGGTACTCTATATCCACGTTCAAACGATCTCATGACATTCCCCCTGTATAATTCTAGCTTCTGCTACCTCTTTAGCTGACATGTTACCTGCCAACATCTGCTCCTTACATTGTTGTGCTAATGCTGCAGTAGCATTCCTTAACTCAGCAATAGAGTTATCTTGCTTCACATTAATATCCAACTCTACCTTAGCTACCTCAGGTACCTTAAGATGAATCAATAAACTATTTGCTGCATCACTTCTTACTTTCTCCGATACAGCATTTAACATCAAATCTCTCTGTGTATTCAAAGCCTCCTGATACATATCCATATTTAACACATACATAGGTACCACAGTCTGTGCATAAATAAGATTAACCAACTGGTTCTTCTTATACATAGAAGCATAAGCATGAATCGTATTAGTCGGTGTACCACTATTAACCAATGCCTGATACCTATCAGGAAATGTCTTAATATAAGCCTCAAACCCACTCTTACCCATTAACCTAGCAGTCACATACTTAACAGCATTGATGTAATCAGCAATCTTAAATCTACCCTCTTGTAACACAGAAGTATAAGAAACCAAGTTATCCCTATAATCCCTATAGAACTCTGGTTCTGCTATTGCCTTATTAACTTCATCTAATAAGTCTTGACTAACAGCTCCCCTATTCTTCTTAGGTAAAGCTTCCTTTAACTCATCTAATGTCATCTCAACAACTTGAGACATAACTAATCTCCTGAACCAAGTAAATAACTTAGCTTATAGTTCATTTTAGTTTTAATGGAAACTTTTTTATATTTTTTATTATCTAGCAAAATAACAGAAAACTATTTGAGATTTCTTTAACCCTAGTAAAGTTACAGGTGTGAAACTTTTTCTAATTTTTCTAATCTTGGTACCAATACAGGGGATACACAAAATCCAGTAATCGAAAATGATTTGACCCCCCCTAATTCAGTTTCAAAATAAGGTTGCTTAAAACCTATGTCAGTTAAGGATTAACTAATGTAAGGCTACGCCTGATAGGTGCAATAAATAACCTATAGGAGTAATTGCATGTCTATATCAAAATTGTGGAATGCCTCGTTAAGTACCTTGACTAATGGTGTTGAAGCCGTTGGGAAAGTCTCTTTAGCAGCTAACATTGCTGCTGATATTCTCGTTGATCTCTCAACAGACTATCGTGAAACCAATCGCATAGAGTCTGCGGCAAGATATCAAGAAGTTCAAAACGAACTTGCTGAGCGTCTTGCTGCTCTTGGTATTGAGCATAAGCCTGTGCCACAGCCTAGTGCCAATCGCAAACCTAAGACTCCTTTAATCTAACCTAACAACACTACCTACCTTCGGGTAGGTAGTGTGGAGAAACGTAATGAATGCTATTAAGTACTGGTTATTAGAACCAATCTATAGATTGCTAGTTGTTGTGTCTGTACTGGCACAAAAGGCTAATGCGCCAATCATTTGGCGTATAAGATTATCTATTGCACGTGCGGCAATCGCATGTAAGCAAATTGATTATCTTATTGAGGCTGAACGTATGCACCTTAACCGTTAACAAACATACCCAACACTATCGTGTTGGGTATGTTTGTTTAAATGCAAAGAGCATACACAACAAGAGCATACACACTAATACACAAGCAGAGCCTAAGACAGTAGGACACTCTAAGTAATCTAAAACTATTCCTAAACTTACTGATTCTAGTAAAGCCACATTAGATAGTATTTAACTATTAACCTACCTGAATTCAATAGAACCAAGTACCCAAAACTTAATAGCTTATTACTATATAGAAATTAAAAGAGAGGAGAGGAACAACCGAGCTATGTAGGCGGTGTCAAGGTTTACCTTGATCTCTATCCGTGATCACTGTCAGCTAGGTAACAGCTGACGTAAGTATAATGCGAGTACTCTGGATGTAATAGACTTATGTGCCTACGTATCCCTGTATTGGAGAGGGATTACCGAAACTTATACCACTTTTGTCAAGTAAAAAGATAATCAGTTTTATTGATATACCTAATAAGTAAAACTGATAAGTAAGTAAAACAAACACTTAAGTATATTACTCAATCCCTATATCAACTTAACCTACTATACCTACACTAAAACCTAAATCCTCCTAAATCCACCTACCTATAGGCTTCGCCTGATGAATGTAAATCACAACTGGAGACACATATGTATTCTTTATTACTCTGGGAAAGGGAACCATTCTTAGGTGGGGTCACGTATATTGTAGATTGGGGAGGGTTCTCCATTACAGCTTATTACAATACCTCACAAGTAGAAGCTGATGCCCAATCCTGGGAAATGTTTGACCATAATGGTTACTCACTTTCCACCTTCAATTCTTTAAAACAGGCTCAGGATTACGCTGAGTACCTATACGAAACTCGTGAGTAACCCTAACCATAACCCTTACCTTAACTGGTAGGGGTTATAAACCTTTAATCTCTCTGGTTCTTCTATTCTTAGGCTTCGCCTAATGGCTGCAAATTAACAACTGGAGAGCTAATATGCTAAGCCAAGAAGAAATCGAAGACATCTTAATTCTTCTAATTAAGTAATGTCTTCTACCCACCGTTAGGTGGGTTCTTTCTTTCTTGTCGTAAACCTTTTCCTCTTGGTTCAACTATCAGCAGGCTTCGCCTAATGGGTGTATCTTTCCCTTAACTTAGCGAGTAAACACCATGAGTGATGACAACAAATACGGTACGCCAATCGGTTATCTCAACTTCAAAGTCGAGACCCAGAAGGGTCAAAAGGCTTTGACAAAATTCGGATTAACCTTAATTGCAGAGAATCCTCTGCATGTGCAAATTACCGAGTTAATGACTAATGAGCAGATGACAAATGAAGACCTATTGGGTCTTCTATCAGTAAACTTCGTACCTGCCAAAAGTACTGAATCATCTGACGATGATAAGTTGGCATTTGTACCTAAAAAGGCAAAGCCAAAAGCTAAGCCTTAATCAACAACAACCTAAATACCTATCGGTATTTAGGTTTTTTCTTTGGTTCAAATAATGGATATACACAACTCGTTATCACTCGTTGTCACTTCGCTATCGCTTCGTGTTGTCTCGCTAATCGCTCGACTGCTAAGACAGTAACTTAAGACAGTACGTATGCCTATGTGCGCTTCTGCGCTCTCCTCTGACCTTTAATCATTAGGAGTACCTATGTACTACATCTTCCTGGATACATCTGAACACAACATAAAACAGTTAAGGAAACATGGTTTCACAGGACCTAGAGACACTATGGCTCCCTATCTCTGTATCGCATTATGTGAGCCAAATATATATAGAGCAGCTATCTTCAGAGCAAGAAATGACTATGAACATGTAATATATACTGATCAGCTAAAAGAACTAAGAATGGCTATAGATCTGGGTTTACATGAACAAGATCTATTTAATCTCTTAGCTTATTCCTCTCGTGTTGGTTCTCCTCCTGCGCTCTAAACCTTTGTCCTCTTTGGTTCCCTTCTGTCAGGCTTCGCCTGTTGGGTGCGTTTCATCTAACCATTTATAGGTACTCTTATGACAAACCCATCTAAATTCACTGTAGACACAACAGCCGAAACAACAGTACGTGGTAAAACAGCTAAACCAATCGGTTATCTGAACTTCAGTATTGGAATGATTAAAGGCGGTGAGAAGAAAGACGTATCATTAGCAAAAACAGGTATCGCACTTTACAAGGACAACCCAATTCATCTCATGATTATTGAAGAGATGGATGTAAACGGACGTACATCAGAAGAACTGCTTTCGTTACTGTCAGTTAAATTGCATGTCTGTGAACCAGAGAGCGATGAACCTATCGTTCTTGCATTTGCACCTGCAAAGAAACCTACTAAGACAACTAAACCTTAACCCTAATACCCTACAGAAATGTAGGGTATTTAACTTTGGAGAATCCAATGAACCAGAAAGAAATAGAACTACTGTATTCCCAAAGGGAAACAGTAAGAATGATTGAGGAAGTATTTCAAAGTAATGTGGAGACAGCAGAGATGTTGTCTACAGGTATCAACTTAGTACTAGAGTGGGCTAGTACTGAGTCTGCCTACGCATCTAAAGCTACTCGTAAAGAGTTAGCATTAGAGATGGATATAGAGACAGTAGTAATGGGTATCATCACATCTGTAATCAGAAACTCTTTTACCACATTCACCAACATAGTAATGAGTGTTGTTCACCTTATGCCTATGGAGAAGAGAGCAGGTATTGTCTTAGCTGCAGAGCTAGTGACAATACTCCGTTTGATGGGTGTCTACAAACTCATTAAGAAGGAAGACTCATGGTACGTTCAATGTACCTTAGGGATACCTGATGAGATTAGAAACCAAGCAAGAAGAAGTACTTATCTCCCTCCTATGATAGAGGAACCACTACAACTAACCCATAACCGTTCTACTCCGTATCAATCCTTTGAATCAGAGAGTTTAATTCTAGGTAATAAGTTTAACTTCCATAGAGGAAACATCTGCTTAGATGTACTCAATAAGCAGAACAGTATTCCCTTAGAAATAAACAAAGACTTCTGCACTTCCATACAGGAATCTATGCCTGTATTCAAGGACAAGTACACCAACAAACCACTTATAGGAAAAGAAAGAAAGGAAGCTGAAACTAACTGGATCAAAGGACAGAACCAAACAGAGGAGTTCCTTAACTTACTTGGTTCAGAGACTCTTTACTTTGGTAACAAGGTAGACAAAAGAGGACGTATTTATACGTCTGGTTACCATCTATCCCCACAAGGTACTAGCTATAAAAAAGCTAGTTTAGACCTAGCTAAAAAGGAGGTAATTAACATCCCTAAGGAGTACTTATGACAGCCTTATTGTGTTACCACCAACCTGACGAAAAAATAATGTCACAGGCTATAGCCAAGTTAAACCTAGGCTATCAGGTACCTGTAGATAACTACATCTACTATGGTCCCTACTCAGGATACTGGTTCTCATGTGACCAACCACTTGCTAGTGATAAAGAATGTATCTTCTTAAAGGAACTAGAAACGGTAGCAATGCTACTAGCTCTAGGATTAGAAAAGGGGGATCTAGTCAATGCGCTTAGTGGTAGAGATTAAATCTCTTGAAGAGGCTAGGGAACTGACTCAAATATTACCTAGAGTGCAGAAGGACATACTGATAAAGGACTACAGTATGTACCACTACGTAACCATAGCTTACCTACATCAATGGAGTACTACGTTCTACTCCTCTATGTCCTCAAATAGTCCTGTAGTGTCTGTTTCTGAACTGCAGGAAATCATCCTATTACAGCAACTAGGTATTACCATCCAAGATGCTATTAACCAAGTAACGGAGACCCAACAATGAAAGAGTATAGTGGATTTGAGTACCTGTGCATTGACATAGCCAATGCTAAAGGTATGGATAAAGAACTGTTTGAGACCCGTATTCAATGGGTCTTAGACAACATCAATAACCTAGAGGAAGAGACTGATATTGATGAACCTGCCTCTTACATCAAAGCTGTACAGACTCTACGTGCAGCTCAACGAGGAGAGGCTACAGGACATCTGATCTCATTAGATGGAGTGTGTTCAGGTGTACAGATATTGAGTGCACTCACAGGCTGTATCAAAGGAGCTACAGCTACAGGACTCATTGATCCAAATGTAAGGAGTGATGCTTACTCTCACATTACTAAGGAGATGAATAGACTCCTAGTAAAAGATGGGATAGCTTCAGTAGTGGTATCAAGAGCAGATGCTAAAGATGCTACTGTGAAGGCTGTATATGGGTCAAAAAAAGACCCTGAGAACTTGTTTGGTGACATAGTAGAGTACTACCACCAAGCTTGTTTGAATGTAGCTCAAGGAGCATTTGAGCTGCTACCAGATGTTATATCCCTATGGAATCCAAATGGACTAGACCACAGTTGGACATTAGCAGACGGGTTTGAAGTATTCATTCCTGTAATAGAAACAATGACTACCAGAGTAGCGGTAGACGAACTTGGTTCAACTATTACAGTCGAGTATGAAGATAACCATGCTAAGGATTTCTCTGTATCCTTAGCTGCTAATATTACACATAGCATTGATGCTTTAGTGTGTAGAAACATGATTAGAAGATGCTCGTATGATGAGAATCAGCTAAGGGTGATTAAGTATGCTTTAAAGAAGAGTACTTATGAGCCAATGGAAGATAGACACCTCCAGTACTATGTAGAATTGGCTGAAGTGAATCAGTGGGTAGATCCAGTGATCCTAGATCATCTCACTCTTAGCAATGTATGCCAGTTACCCAAATGGTATGCAGATAAGTTAGATAAGCTAATTGACAGGATGTTAAAGTACCCACCCTTTGAACTATTGACTGTGCATGATGCGTTTAGATGTCATGCAAACAATGGTAATGCAGTACGATACCATTACAAGGAAATACTAGCTGAATTAGCTGAGTCAGAAATATTATCCAGTATTATGTCTCAGTTAATCGGTAAGAAAGGTAAGTATCCTAAGCTAAGTAATATTGCTCACTTAATAAGAGAGAGCAACTACGCTTTATCCTAATCACTAAAGAACTCTTCGGAGTTCTTTTTCTTTTTATTAAGTAATACTAAGCCCCTCCACACCTTATCCTCATTCGCTACGCTCATTCGTCAGGTGTTCTGTGGCTTAGTACCTCTGACAGTAATACAATCTCTAGCAGCCCTTCTGGGCTGTCTGTTGACCTTTCTTTTTGCTGTGCGCTTACGCGCTTCTTGGAACCAATATGAAATACCTAGTAGCCATTCAAATTCATCTTTTAGGTAAAAGTACACCTGAAGGGTTATTCCTCAGAATGAGGTATCGTAAGTACTTGTATAACTCTCCATTGTTCCTCACAGAAGAACAGTATTGGGCTTACCTAAGGAGTAAGAAATGCCTAAAGTATTAAATAGACACCATAACCCAAATCTACTAAATGCCATATATATTGGTAGAGGCACTGCATGGGGTAATCCTTACGTAGTAGGCGTACATGGAACAAGAGA
>ERZ650304.443-NODE-443-length-22144-cov-12.999140_pt1 | contig 22144 bp, 14 predicted proteins | sample MGYA00376240_ERZ650304 | MGnify/ENA primary metagenome ERZ650304 (study PRJEB26733, sample SAMN07839271) | wastewater metagenome | biome: small river; feature: stream; material: water | place: USA: North Carolina | collected 2016-03-01 ... | reverse complement strand
CTTTGGCGCAAGACAAAATTTTGGTTGAAGCGGCTAATGCTCAGGTTGGTCAAGCTAAGGCACTGGTAGCAAATGCTAAAAATAATGTTGGGTATACTGACGTAGTTTCCTCAGTTAATGGCTTTGTCTCAAATATGTATTTAACAAAAGGGCAATACGTAGGAGTAGGGCAACAGGTTTTTGGGCTAGTTGATAATGATAGTTGGTGGATTGATGCCAATTTTAAAGAAACTGATCTGGAGCGCGTAAAAGAAGGACAAGCTGTTGATGTTAAGCTAGATATGTATAAACACGCTCATTATAAAGGTGTTGTACAAAGTTTAAGTTATGCGAGCGGAACTACTTTTTCATTACTTCCCCCACAAAATGCTACCGGGAACTGGGTTAAAGTTACCCAACGTTTTACTATTCGGATTAAAGTAGAAAATAATACACAATTTCCATTAAGAGTTGGCGCTAGTGCTGATGTTCAAATTGATACTACCAAATAAGAAGAATAGAAACAAGGATTTATCATGAGAAAAATTTCAGCAATTAGTTTAACTGCAACAATCGCAACGCTTAGTGGCTGCGGAATATTTTCGCCTTCATATCATCAGCCAACTATAGATGCGCCTACTGCTACCAGAAACGGGGTTAAAATTGAGTCTGGCAACATTGAATCAAGTACTACCGATTATAGCCAGCTACAATGGTGGAAAAAAGTTAATGATCCAGTGTTGAATCAACTGATTATTTTGGCATTGTCTAATAACGCGCAAATTCAGGTTGCCCAAGGTAATATTATGAAAGCACAGGCGAGTTTGAAAGCAGCGCAATATGCTTGGATTCCTACTTTGAATGGTGTTGGTGGTGGCTTTGCGGGTAATAGCTGGGCAACTAATTTAACACCTCAAGGGGCTTTGGCTGCCAATCCAGCTGTGCAATCGGGCAATTTAGCCAATTCTAATTTTAGCGGCTTATATGGTGGTTTTATGCCGACTTACAGTTTTAATGTTTTTGCCAATATTAATCAAACTAAATTGGCTAAAGCGACACTGGATATGCAACAGGCGATATATAATGCAACTCGTCTGACTATTATTGGGCAGGTGAGTGGTGGATATTTTACTTTATTGGCACAGAAGAAGCAATTGCTACTCCAACAGCAGATGATTGCAGATTTGAAAGAATTACGTCGTTTAGAAATGATTCAGGTACAAAATGGCGCGGCAGATTTAGGTACGATTGCAACTTACGATCAAGCAATAACGACCTATCAAGCAAAGATACCTGCAATTGAAAATTCTATTTCACAAACTGAAAATGCATTGCGGGTATTAATCAACCAAAACCCTGGTCCGATTGTTACGAATGGATCAATTGATAAGCTAATAACGGATAACATTATTCCAGCGAATATTCCGTCGTCAGTTTTAAAAAGCCGTCCAGATATTATTCAAGCTGAAGATAGTCTAAAAATTGCCAATGCTAATGTCGGATTAGCTAATTCGCAATTTTTTCCAACGATTAGTTTAACGGGTTTTGCTGGTGGTATATCTGAAGCATTGAGCAATCTCTTTAACGTCGGTACTGGCTTTTGGATGGGTAGTGCGATGGCTAGTATGCCGATCCTAGATGCTAGCGCCTATGAACGAGTTAAGGCGGAAAAAGGTGATTATTACGCTCAGTATTATAGCTATATGCAGACGGTTAAATCAGCATTTCAAAATGTTGATAATAGTTTAACTAATAAGCAAAATATGGATAAAGTATATGCTGAAACTTATAAATCATACCAATATGCCAATGATTATTATAAAGTAAATCAAGTTCAATTTAAAGCTGGTAATTCACCAATGAATAATGTGCTCCAAGCCAAACTGAATCTCGATAATGCTGGCTTGAGTCTTTTACAGGCTAAATCACAGCAATTAGATGCAATAGTTGAAGTTTATCAGGCGTTAGCGGTTGGTTATGCTGCTGAGAGCGAATTAAGCAAACCTCAAAAATTACCTGATTGATTATATTTTGAGGTTTGTTTGAAGGGGGCACTAAATACTTATTCAGTAATTAGGGGTTAACACTATTTGCTGTATTACATAGCATTGGTGCTTCCTGTTCTATCCCATTTGGATAGCCACGATAATTAGCTTGGTAAACTGAGTTCAAATAGGCTAAAAATCCTTCTTTACCACATCCTAGTCGATAGCTTAATGATTGCCAATTAGGTTTGTCTCCGATATCCGTCACTGATTCTGCACTCCAGCTGGCTTCGGCTAGACCTGCAAGCTTGGGCAATGCCATATATTGCAGCTGGGTATAATCTGGTATTACATCTGTCCAGAGTGCGCCTTCCAAGCCAATGATATTATCAGGCTTGTTACTTTGGTGCTGAGTATTAGTCGCAGCAATCGCAATACTCAAGCTAGCATCGGTATCACCCAGCTTACTTGCCCAGTAAAACCCAGGTTCTTTTAACTGTGGAGTATAAGTCATATCAAAATAGGAATAATCGGCATATTCCAAAATTACTGGATAATCATTATTAGCCAGTGTGACTGCTTTACTTTGCACCTCACTGCTTTTACCCCAAACCCAGACATGTCCAGTTTCATTAGGTTTAATGCTGTGCTTAGAATTAATTTGCCCGTCGTGGGTTAAAACAAACTCATGCCAACCTGAGAGTTTAAGTTGATTAATCGGTGGGTTGTTATTAAGCGTATCCAAGAAGTAGTGCTCTTTTTGTAACGAAGTCATTTTGTTCCATGGCGCAGTCTGACATGATGGTGCATCATCCCAAGTTCCTTTAAACACCTCATCTCCACCAATACTTAGTTCATTATTTATTGCATAAAAAGTAGTTTGCTGGTTAAATAATTGAGCTGTCTGGGTGAGGATGTTGGTTAAGTCTGCAGTGAATTTTTGTCCTAATGACGAATCGCTATTAAACTCACAAACTGGGATACTGTTATTACCATAACCAGCATATTCAGAATTATCTCCAGCTTCATGAAAGCTATCTGGTAATGCTTTCATTAGTGCGCGTGAATGTCCTGGGATATCAATCTCAGGAATAATTGTAATTTGGCGTAAGTTAGCGTAGTTAATCAAATCTTGAATTTGCTCTTTGGAGTAGCTACCTGAATAAATACTACCCGCATCGGGTAATTTGTCGCTGGCTTGGGAGAGGTTTTTTTGCGGCCAAGACAATGGTCCAATCGGTAAACCAAGTCCTCGGCTAGCACCAATTTTTGTAAGCTCTGGATAGTCTGCTAATTCAAGCCTAAATGCCTCATCATCGGATAAATGCAAATGTAAGGTGTTTAGTTTAGCGGCTGCCATGATGTCGATAAAATTTTTGATCTGATCGGGTGTAAAGTAATGGCGGGCAACATCGAGCAAAATTCCGCGGTATTTAAAGCGTGGTGTATCTTCTATAGTTAGTAATGGTAAACTGTTTTGTTTAAACCATAATTGGCGCAAACTCTGCAACGCATAAAAAAAGCCTGCGGGATTACTCGCTCCAACAATGATTTGCGTCGGTGTAATCTGTAAGCGGTATGCTTCAGGGCTAAGCTTTGAATCATATCCAATCGTCTGTAACACAATTCCACTTGTTGTCTTTTTCTTGTCAATTGTTGGTGTTAGTTGTAAGTCCTGTTGTAATGCTTGTGACCAAAGCGCAGTTTGTACTGCTGAATTATTACTTAAATCATGAATTACTAATTGCTTATCTAATATAAATTTACCAGATGGATCGTTGAGCGTGATTTGAGTTGGTGATGGTATTATTACAGCATTTGTTTCAGTATTTGGGGCGGAGTTGCTCCAGTTATCTTGTATACGTTTTTGAGTTTGTGATTCTACAGCGCCAGCATCAAAATTAGTTATCTGATAGCTTTGTGGAGACGTTGCAATATTGATTAATCTATCTGGTGTACGTAAGAATAGGTTTTGCGGTAGTGAAGAATAGTTTAGTGGTCCACGCGAGCTATTATGTAATAAGTTGATTGTATAACTTTTACCCTTGTGTAGAATAAAATCAGTTTCCGGTGCTACTATAGTAGTAAAGACAGTGCTCAGATCGTTATCAGTAAAATTTGCTTTTTGATATTTGAGAGTGCTGCAGTTTTTAGTCGAGGTTTCGCACACTTGCATTTTTAGTTTACGATTGCTAGTACTAGTTTGGCGAAAATTGCGCGGCATATAAAAGCCAAATTGCCAATTATGTAAATTATCACTGCGGTTAATAAATGTTACTTTGATTGAAAAATTAGTGCTACTATCTCCAGCTTGCGGTCCGACGATAATATTTTTTATTTTGATTGATTCTGTTGCGAATGCAGATTGTCCTATTCCAATTAAGTTTAATAAGGCGATCGTGATTATAGTTGTTGATTTGATTTTCATGATATTTCTGTAATTGTGTTAGTTAAACGCCTATTTTACTAGATTTGTTAGTGTCGGTGATTAAATTCAGGTTCTACAGATAAAGCAATAAACTGGCTAGAATGATAAAGTGCAGCAAATAGCAACGATTTTATTTTGGATGTATAGGTTTTGCTAGACAAATTGAGTTGTTATGGGCTACGATAACTACTTTATAATTACTCTAATCAACAGGGCTGTTTATGAAAAATTTGTGGTTACTATTTATCTTGCTTTTGAATTCTTCCGTTGTTGCTGTGGCTGATGATTACATTTCGGTAAATAATTATATTCAAAATCCATACAATAATCAAATCAGCGCAGGTGGACGAAATTTTGTTACTGAGAGCGATATTCAAAACAAAGGGTTATGGGAACAGTTTTTCACTAATGGTACATATAATGCTGTTGGGTTAGCGAGTTGGGCTGTACTTAATGTGCCTAATAATAACTATGCTTATGGTGCAAACTTATTTATGCAATCAGGGCATGTCGATGGTTTTGCTCTTGGTGGTATGCTCGAAGTCGTTAATCCGTTTTTGCAGCCCGGCTATCGTTATTTGTCAGGTGATATTTCTTATGCATTATTACCGAACCAACAAGTTGTTACACCATCCGAGCTTTATCTGGAATATCAATTACCTAATCATGTTCAGGTTGATGGTGGCTGGATTTTTCTTGAAACACCGTGGATGAATTCTTATGATGATGCAATGTTGGTATCAGGAACATTTCAGGGGATATTAGTTAATTATCAAATGACTGATAACTGGCGCTTGACTGCGATAGGTACTAATGCTTATCAGGAAATGGGCTCTAATAGCTTTAATCAGGACACAATGTATAATTCCAGTTATGGAAATTTTGTTACTCGCAGCCCATCTACAGGTTTGCAACAAGTAATACCAAATGCTTATGGGAGTGATGGAAGCTTAGCTTTTGGTGCGATTTATAAACCATCGGCAGATTATAATCTAAATCTGTGGGGTTACAGCTTTTCCGAATATGCCAATACTCTATACGCTGATTCAAATTATCAAGTACATCTTAATAGTAATAACAAATTTAATTTTGGAGTTCAAGTCGGGAATCAGAATACTTGGGGTATGGCAAATACTGTTCCAGAGTTAGTTGGTTACGGTGGTGTAAATAGTTATTTGGGCGGTGCCAAAATTGCCTATAGTTATGACGAATGGTTTAAAGCTGAGTTATCTTATGATGGTATGTATGGTCAACAGAGTTCATTTTATGGTGGTGGCTTTATTTCGCCATATACTTTTACAATCGTTAATGATCCTTTATATACCTCTGGGCTTGGTGCAGGATTGATTGAGCAGGGAGCTGGTAATTCATGGCGTGCAGCAACTACTTTCCGGCCAATACCCGGGGATAGTCATACTAAAATTGAAATTGCATATGAGCAATTTAATACTGTAAGCCCAATGCAGGAGTGGGATCTTGATATCAAATGGGTGCCCGAAGGGGCTCCGCGTGGTTTAATCGTTCATTGGGAAGCTGATTACGGAATTGCACCCACCTCAGATTTGGTTAATGGCGGCGATTTCTTTTTTATGCAAACAATATTATCTTATAATTATTAACAGCTATTTTTACATTTTTAAGCCTTGGAATCCTGTCTTCAATTAGCTGATTTTTTCTGCTGCATCGCATGATGTAACTACCAGTGTTATCTGCTACAATCCAGTTGTACACTTTCTTCATTGAATGACAAAGCAATATGTCGTTGTGAGAGTTAGAGTATTTCAAAATGGAGGTTCTTATTATGAGTGAAAATTTATTTATACGTAAGGTGGCGATTCTCGGTGCTGGGGTGATGGGAGCACAAATTGGGGCGCATTTTGCCAATGCTGGAGTCCCCGTAATACTATTTGATTTAAAAGCTAAGGACGGAGCAGCAAATGCGATAGGTGATAAAGCGCTAGCTAATTTGACTAAATTAAAACCAAATCCAGTCGCTTCTGCTAGATCATTTGCATATTTGAGTGTAGCTAATTATGATGATAATTTGGATTTATTAACGGAATGTGACTTGATTATCGAAGCGATTGCTGAACGCATGGACTGGAAAGTTGACTTATTTCATAAAATTGCCCCCTATCTAAATCCGCATGCAATTGTTGCAACCAATACTTCTGGACTCAGTGTTGAAGAATTAGCCAATAGCGTTCCAGAGTCACTTCATTCTCATTTTTGCGGTATTCATTTTTTTAATCCACCACGTTATATGCCGTTAATCGAATTGATTCCAAGTTCAAAAACTGAAAGAGCGGTTTTAACCGCATTGGAAACATTTTTAGTTAGCGGGCTTGGCAAAAGCGTAATTGAAGCCAAAGATACCCCTAATTTTGTGGCAAACCGAATTGGTGTTTTCTCGATGATGGCAGTTTTAGAATATGCCGAGAAATTTAATATTCCTTTTGAGGTTGTAGATCAATTAACTGGCAAAAATTTGGGGCGTGCTAAATCTGCAACGTTTAGGACTGCCGATGTTGTTGGTTTGGATACATTTGTACATGTAGTTGAAACCATGATGGCTAAATGTAAAGACGGATTTGAAGATAGTTATCTTATCCCTGAGTGGTTAGATAAACTAATTAAAGCTGGTGCGCTTGGACAAAAAACCAAGGCTGGGATATTCCGTAAAGATAAAGACGGTATCAAAGTAATTGATATTGCTCTTGGTGATTATCGCCCTGCGGATAAGAAAGCAGACCCTGATGTCTTGGCAATAATACAAAAAAAATCTTGGGCAGAGAAAATGGCTGCGCTACATGATTCAACGCATCAGGAAGCTCAATTTTTATGGGCAACTTTCCGCGATTTATTTCACTACTGTGCAGTGTTGATGGGAGAGATAGCTGATACTCCGCGTGATATGGATTTGGCATTACGCTGGGGCTTTGGTTGGAAAGAAGGTGCATTTGAAATCTGGCAGCAATCGGGTTGGTTACAAGTAGCTCAGTGGATCAAAGATGATATTGCTGCGGGTAAAACCATTTCACAAACTCCGCTTCCTGCATGGGTGTTTAAGTTGAATGATGGTGTATATGTCGATGGTAAGCATTATGACCATAGTGTTGATAAACTAGTTGAACTGGATTTATTACCCGTTTATAATCGTCAGTTATTCCCCGAGTTATTACTCAATGAGCAGGTAAAAATAGAGCAACATACTCTTTATGAAAATGCAGGAGTTAAACTCTGGCATAGTGGCGATAACATTGGTATTTTAAGCTTTAAATCCAAAATGTGCGCAATTGGCATGGACGTTTTGACTGGTCTGGATGAAGCGATTAGTGTTGCAGAAAAAGAATGTAAAGCATTGGTAATCTGGCAGGAAAAAGATGTTTTCTCTGTTGGTGCTAATTTGGAAGAATTTGGTTTCTCAATTATGATGAATGGTGCAGAAGCGGTACAGGAAATCATCTCTGCGGGGCATCGAATTATTGCCAATAAATTACGCTATAGTCAAATCCCCGTGGTTGCTGGAGTGCGTGGTTATGCTTTCGGTGGTGGCTGTGAAATTATGCTCCATTGCGATGCAGTTGTCGCGGCAATGGAATCATATATTGGTCTGGTTGAGGCAGGCGTTGGATTATTGCCAGGTTGGGGTGGTTCAACCGAGATGGTAGTGCGCGCTGCTGCAGCGCAAGACCCATGGATGGATTTAACTAAACGCTATCAAAATTTAGCGATGGCGAAAGTTGCAACTTCAGCTTACGAAGCCCAAGAAATGGGGTTTTTGCGTGAGTCAGACACGATAGTCATGAATACCCGTGAAGTTTTATTGATCGCCAAAGAACGTGCTAAATTTATGGCGCAAAGTGTTTATCGACCACCAATTAAACCGAAGGTAAAAGTTTTTGGTGAACAGGGAATTGCAACGATAAATGCACTTTTAGCTAATATGATCGCGGGTAAACAAATTTCTGAGCATGATTTATGGATTGCCAAAAATATTGCTGAAGTTATGTGTGGTGGTATGATAGATAAAAACAGTATTGTTAGTGAAGATTGGTTGCTTAATCTTGAACTAAACAAATTTACCGAATTGGCGATTAGCGAAAAAACCGCGGATCGGATTCAGCATATGTTAAGTACTGGTAAACCACTACGCAATTAAAAATGGAGAAATGAAATGACTAGAGAAGTTTATATTGTTGCCGCTAAACGCAGTGCTTTGACTAAAGCCAAAAAAGGTAGTTTTGCGAATACTCGTCCAGATGATTTATTGGCGCAATTAATGCAAAAAACCGTCGCGAGTTCTGGCGTTGTGCCAGAAGATATTGGCGATGTAATTATTGGTTGTGCTTTTCCTGAAGCGGAGCAAGGCTTGAATGTCGCACGGGTAGCTGCACAACTAGCTGGTTTGCCAGATAGTGTGCCGGGTATGACGATTAATCGCTACTGCAGTTCAGGGTTAAATGCCATCGCGATTGCAGCTAACCGAGTTCAAGCTGGTGAAATTGAGGTAGCGGTTGCTGGTGGTGTTGAATCAATGAGTATGATTCCGATGGGTGGCAACGATTTTTCTGTGAGCCCGGCAGTTTTTCAAAATGATAAACATGTCGCTTTGGCTTATGGGATGGGAATTACTGCCGAGAAAGTAGCAGAGAAATGGCAAGTAAGCCGTCAAGCACAGGATGAATTTGCTACAGCCAGTAATCGTAAGGCTGATGCGGCGCAAAAGGCTGGTTTCTTTGCTGAGGAAATTACACCGATTGAAATTAGCAGCAAAAAAGCCGCTGAGAAAACTGGAGAGATTATTAGAACGATTAAAGTCGTAGATAGCGATGAAGGAATCCGTGCTGATACCACTCCTGAAGGCTTGGCTAAATTAAAACCAGCTTTTGCTGCAACTGGCTCAGTTACGCCAGGGAATAGTTCACAAATGACAGACGGTGCTGGTGTATTAGTCTTAGTTAGCGGTGAATATCTAAAGCAACATGGTTTGAAAGCTTTAGGCAAATTTCATGGATTTGCGGTTAGCGGGGTTGCAGCAGAGATCATGGGGATTGGTCCGATTAAAGCGATTCCACAGCTAATTAAGCAACAAGGGTTAGAGCTAAAAGATATTGATTGGATTGAGTTAAACGAAGCATTTGCGGCACAATCATTGGCGGTGATTAATGAGCTTGGTTTAGATCCAAGTAAAGTTAATCCTTATGGCGGTGCGATTGCGTTAGGACATCCGCTTGGTGCAACTGGAGCCGTTTTAGCAGTGAGAATATTGCATGGACTACGGCGTACACAAAAGAAATATGGTATAGTTTCAATGTGTATCGGCGCAGGAATGGGTGCGGCTGGTTTATTTGAAGTTTGCTAACTACTAACAATTAAAGAGAGTCAATCATGGAAAAAATATGGCTAAAAAATTATAAACCTGAGATTCCTGCAGAAATCAAGCTTGATGATACAACACTGGTTGATTTGTTTAATCAAGCTTGCAAACAATATGCTACTAATCGTGCTGTTAGTTGTCATAAAGTGGCTTTATCTTTTTCAGAAATGAAAGAACGTTCGCTGCGAATGGCTCAGGCTTTGATTGATATTGGTGTAAATAAAGGTGATCGAGTAGCACTAATACTTCCTAATTGTTTGCAGTATCCTCTGACTGTTTTTGCTGTGCTCTTGGCTGGTGCAACGGTAGTTAATATCAACCCTCTTTATACACCAAATGAAATTGAATATGTATTGAAAAACTCAGAGCCGACAGTTGTAGTGACGTTGGATATGTTTTCAGAGAAACTAAATGGGTTTTATAATCAATTTGGGATTAAACATATTATTAGTACTAAAATTGCTGATCCCTATCCAACGGTAAAACGTAGCATAATTAATCTGTTGTTGCGCTATGTGGCGAAAGTCAATCCTAAACTGGTTTATCAGCCTTTATCATGGCGTACGTTGATGGAAAAATCATCAGTTTTAGCTAGTCCGATAGCGGTAACTGCAGACGATATTGCATTCATTCAATATACCGGAGCGACTACGGGGCATCCCAAAGGTGCAATGTTGTTACATCGCAATATTGCCTCAAACATCAAACAAATTTTTAGCTTACTAGATGTGCAAGTTGATGATATGTCAAAACAGGTGGTTATTAGCGCGCTACCAATGTATCATATTTTTTCATTAACGGCGAATTTTTTCACCTTCTTTTTTCATGGTTCAGAAAATGTCATGGTTCCCAATGCCAAGAATATTAAAGATTTAGTTAAAACCATGAATTCAACGCCATTTACCGTATTTAATTCTTTAGACACACTCTATCATAAGCTTTTAGAGTATAAACCTTTTATTAACGCCAAACATCCACACTTTAAATATGGAATCTGTGGAGGGATGGCAATTCGCCAATCTGTGGCAGAACATTGGTATCAGCATACGGGTTTAGTTCCAACTAATTGCTATGGCTTAACAGAGACATCGCCTTGTGTCAGCATGAATGATCTGGGTAGCCCCTTTAATGGTTCAGTCGGTTATCCAGTACCATCAACTGAAATTGATATTCGTGACATCACAACAGGTATACAAAGTTTGGCTCAAGGCGAAATTGGTGTCATTATGGTACGAGGTCCGCAGGTGATGCTGGGTTATTGGCGTAATCCAGAACAAACTAAACTTGCTTTGTCTGCTGATGGTTGGTTAAGAACTGGCGATATCGGTTATGTTAATCCAGATGGTTTATTATTTATTAGTGGTCGTGAAACTGAAATGGTGATTGTCTCTGGATTTAATGTTTATCCTGTGGAAGTTGAGATGATTATAGATCAATTGCCAGAAATTGCTGAGGTTGCAGTAGTTGGTTATCCTGATGAAGAAAGTGGTGAGGCGGTGCATGCCTATATTGTGTTGAATGCAGAACATACCCTTAGTGTTGAACAGATATTGCTTCATTGTCGTAAAAATTTAACACGCTACAAAGTTCCGCACTTTCTTACGATTGTTGAAGAATTGCCTAAAACACTCGTGGGCAAAATTGACAAAAAAGCGCTAGTCGCTAAATATCTAACTAAAAATACTCAAATTGATTCTAAATATTAGTAGGCGATTTACGACGAAGCTTACGACTCGGTAAGTGAGGAGTAAATCAACGACCTAGGATGATGAATCGGCTTGAGTAAACAAGGAGTAATGTTATGGTTCAATCAGTATTTATAACCGGGGGAACTCGTGGAGTAGGGCTTGAGATTGCCAAGAAGTTCGCAGCAAGTGGTGCGCAAGTAGCTATTGTCGGTAAAACTGTCACACCGCATCCCAAATTACCCGGTACTTTGGATAGTGCTGCCGAAGAAATTCGTCAGGCTGGTGCATCTGACGTGCTAGCATTGGCTTGTGATGTGCGCGATCTTGAGGCATTGGAGCAAGCAATTAAAACTGCGGGTGAGCGCTTTGGGAAAATAGATTTGCTGGTGAATAATGCCAGCGCACTTTATTTGCTTAGTGCAGAAGAGATTACTCCTTCAAAATTTAACCTGATGCATGAGGTTATTGTTCGTGGGAGCTTTTTTGCCACTCAATATGCATTCCCATGGCTCAAAAAATCAGCTAATCCACGAATTATTCATCTAGCACCCCCGATTGATTTGAAACCAAAATGGTTTGCTGACCATACTGTTTATACCCTGTGTAAATACTCTTCAGCGATGCTGGTTATGGGCTTGGCAGAAGAACTGGCTAAAGATGGTATTGCGGTTAACGCCGTGTGGCCTCGCACGCTTTTGGCTACTGCTGCGGTACAAAATCTCTTGGGTGGTGATATGGCAGTTCAGCATTCACGCCATCCGCGGATTGTTGCTGATGCAGTTGCATTGTTGGTTGCAAAGGAAACTAGCTATAGTGGACACTTTCATCTGGATGAAGATATTTTACGTGACAATGGGATTGATTTAGCACAATATAATTGTGTAGCAGGTAGTAAGCTGATAACTGATCTTTATGTCGAAGAATAAGTAATATATTTATCGTCTTTGAATCAAATACTACGAGTATATGTTTTATGCGATACTTTTTCTTCTAAATAAAAAACCGCTGAGAATAAGTTAACAGCGGTTAAAGATGGTTATTGTATTAGACCTAAACTAAAGTTGCACCTTTGGCGGCACCTAAGGCAGCAATTTGATTAATTGTGGTTAATATTTCCGCGGATAACTTAATATCAGCGGCAGCCGCATTTTCAATAACTCGGGCTGGTGTTCTGGTTCCTGGAATCGGAATAATATTTTCTCCTTGATGCAATAACCAAGCTAGCGCTAGCTGTGCTGGAGTAATATTTAGCTCACCCGCAATTTTTTTAAGTGGTGCAAAACGATCAATGTTTTCCTGAAGATTGTTGCCACTAAATTTAGGATTATTATTGCGAAAATCATCATTGGATAATTTATCAATAGTTCCAGTTAGAAAGCCACTACCCAGAGGTGACCACGGGACTACCGCGATTCCTAGTTCTTTGCAGGTTGGCAAGATTTCATGTTCAATTTCACGTCGCCACAATGAATATTCGTACTGCACTGCGGTAATCGGGTGTACTTGATGTGCTCTGCGAATTTCATCCGCGCTAACATTACTTAATCCCAAATATTTTACTTTTCCAGCTTTAACTTGAGTTGCCATTGCTTCAATAGTTTCATCAATCGGGCGTCCACTTTCAGGATAATGCAAATACCATAAATCAAGATAGTCAGTTTCCAAGCGGTGGAGTGTTTGCTCCAGAGCGTAAACAGCATACTGTGGTGAACCATTTATATTAAGACCAAATCCCCAGCCAGTTGGCAAATTGGTGCCTGAGTATTCTTCTTCAAAAGTAATTCCGAATTTACTGGCAATAAAAGCTTCCTGACGCCGTGATTTTAAAGCTTGCGCAATTAACTTTTCATTATGCCCATTACCATATGCATCCGCGGTATCAATCATCGTTACACCGCTATCCAGAGCTTGATTTAAAACTAACGCGGCATTAGTATCATCACTAGAACCATAATAACCTTCCAGAACCATCGCGCCATAACCGATAGCTCCAACCATAGTATTTCCTATTCTACGTTGTAGCATAGTGTGAATTCCTTACAAATAGTGCACACGTAATTATATTCTTCAAAGGGGTTAAGGTGTTATTTAAAATTGCGATATCATGGATTGCGGTAATTTGTAATGCTTCTGCTATTGCTTTAAATTGGAATAAAAATATTTTTTTCTGATCTTTGCATCCAAGATTACGGTAATTGGGTTACACAAACTTTGGGGAATTAATTTGGCATATCCCATTTTGGATATTTTCTTAACCAGATCATCAATGTTATTGGTGTGAATGCTGAATTTAGGATAAATATAATTTTTTAGTGTGCTTGTCAGCGCACCATAACTCATTTTCAATTGTTCTGCAGCCTCTCTTACTCCCGCACCGTGGGCTAAAATAAACACTATTTCAGCTTGTCGTTCCGATAGATTGATTGGTAGTGTATCCTCATTCATTATTTTTATATAGTTATCCGCTGCGTGATCGCGGTCATATAATTCGGATAAATTGGTATGTCCCCAGAAATCATAATGTGAGACAAAAGCCTGTATAAAAGCTAATTTGTTTTTATTATCCGCGATGGGTACAAAATTAACGAGTAATGAAATATATTTTCCTTGATGAACCGCAAAATAAATAAAACTCAATGGAGCCATGATGTGAGCCATTAAATTATGGCAGCTTTCAATAATATAGTCATTTATTTTTAGGAGTAGTTCAATGTTATAGATTCGTTTGTTAATTAATTGGACTGCCTGTTTATTCATGCTTTTAAAGATAGTGATACTATCGACCATCGGAGCATCAGGAATATCTAAAAATTTACAGCAAAAGGCATTGGCATGTGTGATCTGATAATCTTTATCAATTAGCATATATCCAGTATCAGTGCTTTCATTAAGGTACTTATAGCTATTGATTAATATTTTTCCTAATTCTTGATTATTTAGTGTCATCATTTTCTCCATTATATAAAACGTAGAATTAGGTTTATAAATTATGTATATGCCAATTAGCGTTTATCTATAGCCCCTTTATTTTAACGCAAGATGAATCTGCTCTCTAATACCATTTTGGTATATTGTTATATATTTCTCATCTGATTACAATATCGCTACTCAAGATTAGTGCAGTTACAAATTTGATCCAGAAAATCTGCCTGATCATGAGTGTGGAGAATTTACAACAATTTTATATGCAGATGAAAAATTTTTATTTATTAAAAGGTAATTTACATGGGTGCTAATAAACGGATTTTATTGATTATATCTTTTTCTGCAGTTTTATTATCTGCTTGCAATAGTGGCTCCTCCACTGCGCAGCCAGACAATAGTCCCACTACAGCTACAACATCAAGTAGTCGCTTAAATAGTGCCAGTAGCTATTATTTCAATTGCAGTGCTAATAGCTCTGAGACTTGTAATAATGGCAAAAATATAGTCTTAAAAAATGGTGCTAGTGGGAATAGACAAGGACTCAAATTAATGGCTCCAACGCTAGGAAGCAGTGTGGTGAAATTAGTTATCCAAGACGCAGCTGGACAAGCACAAACTAATGTAGTATTTTACCCAAGTAAAACAACAATCCAAAACTGTGATTTCAGCAAAAATCAGCAGTGTTCACTTACTGTCGATGCCAGCAATGGTATAGCTGGTAAAGCTTTAAATATAGTAGCCTTAGATACTAGTGATAATAAATTAGCAACAATAGGTGTTACGGTTAATAATGGTAGCGGAGTGACACCTCCTCCTGCTAATAATTGGGGTAGTTTTACGGTTAATCAAGCGGTCAACCTAGCTAAAATGACACCAGGGCAAAGCTCATCTTTTACGATTACACTTGACAACAGCCAAGTTAACGATAATAATGTTTCTATCCCATTATCTTTTGATAGTGCTTCAAATAATAACTTAGTAACGTTAGATAAAAATTCCTGTGACTTTACAGCGAGTAATAAAGTTTGTACAGTTAAAGTTACAGCAAGTGCTGGTAAGACTTATGGTTCAAATACATTGGAGTTTAATCATCGTAATGCTATCGTTGGTGCCGATGGACGAAATTATGGCACATTAGAAGTTATGACTATTGCTATACCTGATCCGAATGCGACAAATGACACTTTGAAAACACCGAAGATGGTTTCAAATGCGTATTCAGAATATAATACAAATGGTAGTGTTGCGAGTTTTATGATTCGCGGTCCTAAACTTGATACCGTTTATTCGCTAAAAGGTCAGTTTATCCAAACTCTTTTAGATAATATTAAACAATCAGATCCTATTGCATATGAGAAAGATTTTGGTGCTAATGCTAAAGTTGATGCTCAAGGTAATATTGTGGTTAATTTTAAAGAGATTCAATTATCAGGTAGTTCGGATTCAAATCCTAGCGTATTTGCCAAAGGAAATAGTGAAATTGTAAACTACGATGGTAAAAAAATTAAAATTACGGTAAGCGATATAATTCAAGATAAAGATCCACAAAGCAATATTTCTGCTACCAAAAAAATTATTGATGATATTTATGTCGAAACTAAGCATAATACCACACCAACAATTTACTATGCTCACTGCACTCAAGGAATGGACAGAACAGGCTACTTTATTACTTGGTATTTAGTTCATAGCTATCAAAACAGCGATAAAGTGCTTGATAGTGCTCAGCAATTTAATAATGTCGTGAAATTAGGCTTAGTGCGCTGGAGCAATGGTGCAGATTTTACGGACTTAAATTTTAATACTAAATCTTGGCAAGGTTCAAACAAAGTGGCACAGATTCCCACAGACATGAAAGAGCAAGAGGGATTTCATTCTACTGACAGTTTTTGGACTAATTATCCAACTGATCAATCACAAGTGTCGAGCATTTTCGGGAACGCTCCAGATGCATCAGAGTACGCGTTTACCTTACCATTATGTAATGGTTATGCAGACAATTGCTTGAATGTAAATGGAAGTACAGCTTCAATTTCAGCTGATTTGAGTGGTTTTGGGAGTATTTATGTTGTTTACGCTGATGTCAATGGAAAAACGATAAAAATCGCTGGACCGTTTAATCAAAGTAACGTCATGCTAGATAAGCCTGTCGGAACCAAGCTAGTTAAAGTTTATGCGGTTAATAATAATTTAGGAAGTTCTTTTATCAAAGAAAAAGTAGCGATTATCAAATAGTGACCACGAATATTGTAGTAACAGAGGAGGCAGTTTATTGCCTCTTCTGCTTTGCGATGTATTCTAAATTGTTGCACTCATTAGTAGCGTGTGCATTTTACACTTGAATTCAGAAACTTCTTGCTGCATGGTAAAAAATTGATGTACTATGGTAAACACAGTGTGATATGATGGATGATTAATTTTTTTATATGAGTATTGTATGCCCAGAAATTATTTTTTGGCGGTTTTGTTTCTAATTTCTTTGGCTGGTGTATGCTGGCTTTTTAATGACTTTCTGAAATCCGCATTAGTTGCATGGTTACTGGTAATGGTAACGCAGGGATTTGCCATTCGGTTGGCAAATGTTTTAGCTGGTTCGAAAATTAGCTTGTTGCAATCCCGGAACGAAGTGATTTCCGCGACAGTTTTAACTCTTGGGTTACTATTAATTTTGTTTCTTCCATTTATTTATTTGACTAGTTATGCGGTAAGCAATTTCGATTATCAGAAAATATTGGGGTTAAAATCCGATTTCATTAACTATCTTAATTCTGTAACCTGGGTTTCAGTAAATATCAAAACAAAAATAACCACCGCTATCGTAAGTTTTAGTAATGAATTTAACGATGGGGAACACATTAAACGGGCTTTGTCCATGCTACAGGGCTATCTTAGTCATCTAGGGAAAGGTATCTTTGATTTAGGACTAGTGGTGGTATTATTTTTCCTATTTCACTGGTATCGTAAAGACATTATTGCTTTTTTTGCCAAAATTACTCCTTTGGAGCGAGTTATGCAAAAGCAGCTCTACCGGAATATTAGTGGAACTTTAAGCATCGTTTTTTTAACGATTTTTGCAGTAGCAATTGCTCAGGGAGTCGCTTTTGGGTTATTAATGGTGTTTTTTGACTATAATCCATTGCTATTAGGATTTTTTGCGGCAATAAGTTCGGTAGTTCCTGTTTTTGGAACTGCGCTAGTTTGGGTTCCGGTTGTGATAAATGAGGTTGCTCGCGGCAATCTTATTGGTGGTATCGTTATTGGATGCTTTGGTAGTTTTGTTTTAGCATTTTTGATAGATAATTTTGTCAGGTTATTCTTTTTAAACCGAATATCACAAGTTGTCAATGTTGATTATAAGATAAATGAATTTCTCCTTTTTTTTAGTATCGCCGCTGGAATCGCTAGTTTTGGCTTCTGGGGAGTCTTAATTGGTCCTGCATTGGTTGCGCTATTCGTGGCGCTAGCAAATTAATGGCTGAGTAATGATTTTTACGCTCTCAAGAGTTTTTAGTTTATTTTCAACTTTGGCTCTTTTAATAAGTGCTAGTGTCTATTCAATTGAATGGACACTAACGATAACTTTAATTTAATAGCAAATGAATATTTTCAATTCGAATACCTGGCTCAGGATGGCTTTCAAATAATCTGACTAAACGGTTTGGTTTTGTATGACCATTCTTTGCCATTTCTAAAAATTCCAACAAGCCATTTGAGTACCCTAATTTAACAGCATATGCATCTGCCTCAAGTTCTTGCTGTTTCGATAAAATTTTCTGGCTAGTATCACAAATAAAATTTACAACAAGCCCGACAATCAAAGCTGGTAAAAAAAGGATTTTATATGCTAAATTAACCATAGCCTTATCCCCAGATCCTTTGTGATTTTTGGCTGCATCAGCTAAGTGTCCCATCACTTTATACGAGTTAAAAATCTTTAAGACAACTTGTGTCGGTCTTTGAACAAAAAAGTTTGCCAAACTTATAAGCGTATCTTTGTTGTGTAAATGACCAATTTCATGAGCAAGTACCGATTTAAACATTTCAGGGCTTGCGCTCGCCAAAAATCCAGTATTAAAAATCACATGTGTTTTTCCAAATGCAAAAGCATTAACTGTATCATCTTCGGCTATTGAAAATTGAAGATCTTTACCAAATATCAAATTTGTGTTGGAACAAACGTTATGTTTCGCTATAACCTCTTCAATCAATGGTAAAAAAATAGCCTCCTCTTCCGCAGTCATTGGTCTGCTCGGAAGATATTTTTTAACTTTATTCTCGCCTTTTCCACTTGCACCCAAATAAAACAAATAACTGGGATAACCAAGTACAAAAATGACAATAATGAATGAAAGAACACGATCTGGTACATGAAAAATACCACTCAAAATAAGCATGGCGATTAAAATAGGAAAAAACCACATCATAATCACACTAAAAAAATTACCGATAGTTCCAATTATTGGAATTAACCATTGTTTACGCATAAATTACTCCTAAAAATTAAATAAAAAATTATTAATGATAACGTTTTTTCTTTTTCTTCGTTTTAACGGGCTTACTTGCTTCAGGTTGTTTTGGTGATTGAGCTACCAACATTTTTGCGGCATAGCTATCTTTTAGCCCCAATTTATTGATCGTATACTTATACTGATAGTGAGCCGAAGCCACACCAATAATCAATGCCAGTATCACATAATTAATGCCACGATAAAACATTCGTTTAAATACACCGCGGCTAGAAATAAACAAATTTTTTGGTAATCCTGAATGGTGAGATTTTAGTTTAAAGAAATTAATACTATTCATAAAAAAATACATTATGCCAGACACCGTTAGTCCGGAATAGCAAATATCATGCCAGAAACTTCCGCTAAAATCTAGCCACTGGAATGCCAAATAGACACCCAAAAAAATGATCGGCAATGAAAATAAAATGGTTACTATTAATGAAGCTTCTTTCGGTGAATATTTAAAACTTTTCTTAATTGATTGCGCAATAACTGCCATAGATTTCTCAGACATAAACCCCAGTGAGTTTGTCTTTAAGCTATTCATAATGTTTTCTAGCGACGTGGATTTATCGATATCTATAATTGTCTGTTGTATAAATGGAATTTTGTTCAATTTTTGATATAATAGCGGCGTTTTTTTTATAGTTCCCGCCGCATTAAATTGCTTACAGTAATCAATTAATGAAGATAACACATCATCCAAAAAATAGATTTTTTGACATAATGCACCTGATTCAGAGAACGCAATAACAGATTGTTTCTTAGTGTTAATATCCAAGTTAAAATTGGTTACTGGCACACCGATAGTGTAGCTCAATACTATTTGCTCATTCTCTAATGACGATTCAGTTAATTCTACATTACAAATCTCAATCAACTTACTAATAGTTAATGAACGAACCATTAACGCAAATTCGGAATTTTCGTCGCTAGTACCAAAGTTATAAGAAAATGTTAATTTTGCTTGAAAAAACGCTTCAACCAAAGTCGAAAATACACCTTCTCCACTACATTCATTGCAAACAACCCTAGATGTTCCTGAGCACACAGAACACTGCCGTTGACCATTTTTACAATGGACACAAACTTGTGTTTTTGCCAATCCTGTCTTAGAATCTCGAATGTGAATGACACCGCTACCATGACAATTACTACACGAAATGTAACCAGTAGCCTCACAGTTTTGACAATTAATATCACCACTACCATGACAATTAGAACATAATGTACGATAGTAAAAAACCTGCTTTCCAAAGTTATAATCAGTAGATTGATAAATTCCGGTTTTATTATTTTGAAAATGTCCAAGCTCATCTCTATATAACTGTGTTCTTTTAGTTTCCAGATAATTGCTGGCAGATGAATGAATCTCATCCGGATGTGCGACCTCTTTTGCAAAATCTAAAGGTAAGCCACTTATTGAATCTTTTTTACTATATCCAACCAAGTTAGCTTTTACATTTAATGTAAAACTCTTAGAACCGCTCTCTGTCGCAATTACAAACTGTTCAAGGGTCAAACTCCTTGGCAGAAGCTCATCTATTTTGTCAAAATATTTTGCAAATTTTGCTTTTTTCATATTTAGCCTTTGTGTTTATGTTTTTTCAATTTTACGGGAGTACTTGCAGCCGCATTTGGCGCACTAGGAATTGGCTTTACTTCATTATTGTGATGCAAATAATATTTCGCTAATATGCTTCCACCTAAATATTTATAAAATAATTGATCATGCACAGAAATAGTAAAAAAACCGATAATTGAAAATAGTAACGAGAAGATTAATGAAATTTTAATATTCTTGGGTGTGGGAGTTATGATTCCAGCTGGTAACTGCCTATATTTACGAACAATTGCCCACCTACTAGCAATAACGCTGAATAGAAAACAAATAACAAATCCACCACACGCAATGTAAGATGAGTCACGAGTTAGAGATTCTCTTGCTAATGGTAAAAATGGAATACTCAAGATTTCATAAATGAATAACAACCATATTGAAAAGCTAATAATAGCCAATTTAGAATGAGTAGGTAAATAGGTTTTGTAACTTTTGGTAATTCCGATAACTAATTGTTCCTGCGTTACAGTACTAAGATAACCTTTACCATTTTCAACAACCAAATTAGTAATATTTTTCTTTGAGTAATCAGGATTTACTGATAAACTTGCCATAATATTACGTAAAAATTTGTACTCTTGAAAACAAGCTAAAAAATCTTTAATACAATCAACTCTAGCTTTTTTGCAAACGTCTTTAGCTAGCGCCAATGGTAATTTGAGCACCTCTTCAAAAATAGGTGACTTTTCTAATAATTGCGGAGTATTTACTTCATGATGGTTTAAAGCAAGGAACTCATAAGGTATATCATGTATCAAAGTAGAAAATCTGGTTAGATCAATTTGGCTGACATATTGGATTTGAAAATGATTATACTGTGCAGTTGACTGTCCAACCACCCATTCAGCAATATTATTTAACTGACTAGCTGGAATCTTTATAATTTCTGGAATTGCTTTATCAGAATAACTACCTGGTTGCAAAGCATATGTTTGATATAATTTTGCAGATCTAGTTATGGTGGTAATTTTAGTTATGTAACCGGTTCCTTTACATGGTTTACAAGTTGTTTTACCAGAGCCGCCACAAGAGCTACATTGTCTATATTCATATTCTGGAATTCGACTTATTTCATGTTTATTACCATAAGAATCTTGGCGACTCGTTACCCGATCTCGCACATGAACGCGAACGCTTCCTGAACCGCGGCAAGTAGAGCAATTAACTTCCCCGCTACCATGACAAGGACGACAATTATCGATAAACCCTATGGATGTCTCGTCAACCACATAGTCATCTATATGAATAAATGGTTCACTTTCCAAAAAATCGTTTAGTAACTCCTTAGGCAACCCATCATTCACTGAATTCATATAGTAGGCAATTGCCTCGGCATAACTTTGTTTATCTGATCGATTGATATCTGCTGAATGCTGTCCAGCGAGTGTTTGCTCTTTTTTATTTGCTAATAATTCCCAATCTTGATGAACAGAAACCGTTAATCTTTCACCATCAAAACTGTTAACCTCTAGCTGGGTTACATCAAATTTATTATCTAAAATATCGCGTTTAACTATTGCCAAAGAGTTAATTGCAATATCCATATACATTGTCTGATTCTGTTCTAACTTTGTTAACATACTTCCCCTTAGTAGCAATGATCAATATCTATAAGCTACATAAATTGATA
>ERZ650304.442-NODE-442-length-22186-cov-7.129366_pt1 | contig 22186 bp, 24 predicted proteins | sample MGYA00376240_ERZ650304 | MGnify/ENA primary metagenome ERZ650304 (study PRJEB26733, sample SAMN07839271) | wastewater metagenome | biome: small river; feature: stream; material: water | place: USA: North Carolina | collected 2016-03-01 ... | reverse complement strand
CCGACCGCGCCGCCCACGCCGCCGCCGACGCCGACCGCGCCGCCCACGCCGCCGCGTCTCGATTTATCATTTCTCCGCGCGCAGCAGCCCGGACAATTTCAAGAGCGGGCGTGCATGCCTCGCGTACGGAGGCGGCCTCGGGACGTGACAATGCCTCGTTGACGATAAATTCCAGAAACTGCCATTGAACCAACGACAAGTCGGCGCCGACCTTTGGCGCGAGCATGAATCGAACCGGCCACTTCATCGCTTCTTCGTTGGGGAGATTTTCGAAGATGGTATCCTCCAATCGCGCCAGCGCGACGGGGATGCCGAACCGCGGCTCATACTCCGCATGGTCGCCGCTTTTGATCGTGCAACCGACCGCGCATCCCTTACCCCCCTCCCAATACCGGCCCTTTACGAGTCGATCAGCGGCAGCATGTTCTTCAAGTTCGCGGACGATGGCCGTTTTCTGGTTTTCGCCGCCGGGGTATGCGCGTAGTTCGGTCATGAAGGTCCTCCTGGTTACGGGAGCCACCATACCGAACTTGACCGTGCCGTCAAGTACCCCCGAACGCTTTTTCCGCAGGGTCCGAACCGCCCGGCATATTGTCCGATTGGTAGCGCTTCGCGATCTCCGTGGGCGTGGCCAGATTGGAAAGGATGTGGCCTGGGCGGATGTAAAGACGCGGGCGGCCATTGTCGGGCATGACCGAGATGTGGACGCGGCCATCCGGCCCTAGGTTAGGGTGATAATCGAACCCTAGGCTGTTCATCATCTTGCGGCGATCGGTGCGCGGCACCTTGGCGCGAATCCGCTCCAACAGACTGTCCACTTGGATGCTGGACACCCAGCCGCCCGCGAAGCCCGGCCGTTGCTGTTCGATCGCTTCTTTGATTTCCTGTTCCGCGAAGCCCCGACTTTCTTCGCGCGCGTCCATGGTGCTGCTCGTGGTCGGGGCGTGAGAGAACAGCGTCATCCAGAAATGTTCAGTCACGGCGAACTTGCGCAGATAGTCGTTGACGACGGAATAGCCGTATTTGGGGCCTAGATGCGCAAACGCCCGGCGCCCCTCGAGCCAATCGTAAAGATCCGGGAAATAGGAGCCATCCATTCCGTCACGGATCAGGTCCATTTTGGTCTGTTGGGCGGTGAAGAAAATGGCATAGCGACGTTCGTCATCGTCGATCGGCACGCCGTTGCGATGGTTCGTGAGCGCCAGGCCATTGCATCGGTTGTCGCCCGTGGTCTCGTCGACGCCCTTTTTCTCGTACGGAAGCCGGTCGTTCGTGACGTACGGCTTGAACTCTTCAAGAAAATCGCGCCGATTCGCGACATAGACTTCTTCCAGCCCAACGAACAGATTGCCTTGGACCCATGCGTTGAAGTTCGCACCGCCCCGGGCCATCTTGGCGACGTTGGCCAGATGCGTATAGCGGTGGCCGATGCCATGGGACATGACGCGCAGGATCAGCGTCTTACCGTTGCCCCGCGTGCCCTGCAGGACGGGCCACCATTGGAACTTCGCGCCCGGGTTCTGAAGCACGGCAGCCATGTATGAAAGCAGGATGGTGCGATCGCGCTCGTTGGGCAACAGCCGGGCCAGGAAATCAAGGAAGGGCGCGGGATCGCCGCTTTGTCTTAGCGTATCGATCGGAACATAGGTGTTCAGCAACCGCCGGCCTTCCTCGGCGATCACGGCGCCGGATGGGTACTCCGGCCGGAAACAGAGCGTGTCGCATATGGGCGCGCGATAGACCCGGTTCCGCGTGAACGCCTCCCATGCGCTCGTGGTCGTCTTACGGCCCATCGGGTCGATGACGAACTCGTATCCGCCGTAGACCGTATCGAACCGCGATGCGTTGAGGAGCGCCCCGCTCGGCACATAGACTTTGTCGTCGTTCACGACGTACGTGCAGCCGCCGAAATGCGGGATCTGCCCGTTGAGCCCCATGACATCGCTGCCTTCGTTTTCCCGTATCGACAAGCCAGCGTCGTGCACGACCTGGGGGTTTGGGGGCTCGGGGAGCGGGTTGGACGCGCCCTTGGCGACTTCGGACGACAGGCCGCACGCGCGCAGGATGGTGCGGGGCAGGTAATAATCGCCGCGGGCCTCCCATTTGTCGCGCACAAGGGCCGAACGGTACATCAGCGACCGGATGCGCTCGCAGTTCTTACCGGTCCAGAAAGCGAGATGCGCCGCCAGGGCACCGTCTGCGCTCGACTGGTCATAGGGCGCGCCCTTAGTCCCGGTCTCCGGCCAGCGTTTCGCCAGCGCGTCGGCGTTCGCTTCCCATAAGTCGCGGAAGGTCACGCCCTCCGTCCCGCCGAACGCCTTGGCCGCCGATCGTGCGCCCGACTCCAGCGCGCGGCGGATCAGCTCGTCATCATCGGCCGGACCGTCCCACTCGGGGACAGGCTCGGCGGTCCACTCGTCGGGACCATGCGCGGCGGTCGCGCTCGGAGGGAACAGGTCCGCCACAAGCCCAGGGAGGATGTCGCTGCAATCGGTCAACACGTCGCCGGACGCGTGTACACCCGTGAGCGCGACGAAACGCAATTCGGTATAGAACTCCAGTCCGAGAGGGATGTTCTTGCACCCATGCTCCGGCGCTCGACCCGAGCCGATCACGTGCAGGCCCGTTCCCGACTGGCTCACTTCGACGGCGGCGCCGGCCATGCGTCCCAGAAGCGCGGCGGACAGGGGCGACCACTTGCCGTCCTCTAGCGCACCGTCGATATCAAGGAACCAGAAGGGGTCATGGGGCGTAAACACGAAGCCGATGCCGTCCCCACGCCCCCGGTTCACGGCGTCGGCGCACTCTTGGAACGAACCCCATACCGCCGGATTATGAGCGCTTTTCACGTCGCCATCGCGCCAGTCGCACGGTAGCTTGTCCATCTTGCCGGGCTTGGCGCTCGGTACGAGCCGATAGATGACGAACTGACGATATGCCCCGAGCGCGGCTAGTGCGGGCGGTAACTCGTGCATGCTTATCCCCCGACTGCACGCCGATGCGCGCCGCCCATAACCTCAACGATGTAGAGTGGCGCTATGCGGCCAAGCTGGCCAGCGCCAAAGTCTTCAAGTCCGGCGGTGCGGCGATCGCGATGGGGTGGCGCAGGGCCAGGCCCGTTGCGAGGATCGAAAGGATTCGTTCCCGCACCGCCGTGCGCATCACGGCGTTGTGAAGCGCTTCCATGCTGCCGAAAGCGTGGCTTACCGTACCGACCGCCACGCCCGCTTGCGCGGCCACATCGCGACGACTGTAGCTCCCGAACCCGCGTTTTTGCGCGAGCGCGATAGCCGCAGTTAGAACGACATGTTCCCGGGTAGCTACCCGGCCGGTATCCTGCGTCATAAAAAGACCTTTCCCGGGTTTGATATGGTTTCATGACCGCGCCGTCAAGCGCGCATGTTCGATACGGGCGCGGGCGATCGGGACGTATTCGGCCGTCATCTCCGCGCCGATGAAGCGCATACCCTCGAGCATCGCCGCCTTGCCGGTGCTGCCGGACCCGGTGAACGGGTCGAACACCAGGCCGCCCGGAGGCGTGACCAGCCGCACAAGGTAGCGCATCAAGTCGGTAGGCTTAACTGTTGGATGCCCCGAGCGCCCGTCGTCTACGCTTATTTTCAATTGCGTTTTGAATACAGCAGGGTCGACACCAAGGAGAAATGCCATCTTTTCGTTTATAATAGTGCTCTTCCGGAAACCAATTTCCGCATTTTCGACATGGTTTTTGCCAAACCCCGTCGATCTGTTCGCATCCTCCGTGCTCTCGTTTGTGTCGGACCTTGCTGAGCAATTCCAAATTATCGAGGTTATTATTGAGTTTATTTCTGTCCTTGTGATGCACGTCATATCCGGCAGGGACGGGACCGTGCGCCCGCTCCCAAACAACGCGTTGTTCCATTCGGTATGACTGGCCATCCCAGACGCGCCGATAACCTTTAGGCGTAAGGCATCCGTATCCACCCGGAGCGCTACTTTTTGGTCCGCATTTTCCCATTCGCCGATAGATAGAGAAACTAGCACATGACCGTCAAGCCCGCTGTTACGGTCGCGCTTGCTCGCCTTGGCGCAATAAGCGAACATGGCTTCGATCATCTGTCCGTCGGTGCGCAGGGCGTCATCGTCGAACGGGAAGGCCGCGAAGAAACGGGCTGCGCTGCCGGAGTCGCCATATTGAGGCCCACAAGGCGCCCCGTCCGAGGGCGACCAAATCCCACCGCGACCAAAAGGTTTGGTTTGTACGCCGCTACTCGTCTCGGGGAACCCGGCGAGCACTTCGGACGATCCGTCGTGAATGACGTTCGCGGGGAAGCGGCCTAGACCGGTAACGGCCTCAACGCCCCCTCCGTTGAGGCCGTTACCAAAAGCGTTTCGCGTAACTGAGTTTTTGACTGACTCCGTTATTGTTTTTCGAGTGCCTCCGCTATCGCCCACCCGACAATCATCAATCCGCAACGCCCCGGTGCCCCACTCGGCCAGGTTGCGCGCTATGCTCCCCTCGCTCAAAGGCTTGCGTGCCATCACGATCGGCTCTTGCGCCGGCTTGAGCGCCGGGCCGCGCCCGTCAATGACCGACCCTTTCGGGAAGCCGGATCCGTATATCCAACTGATCATGTCCCTGATTTCAAAGCCCGCGTCCTCGACGGCGCACGCCATGCGATGATAGGTGCGCGTGCCGCCGAACGATAGCAGGAAGCCGCCCGGTTTGAGCACGCGGAACACTTCGGCCCAAAACGCCGGATCGTTCACGATACCGGTACCGTCCCAGACTTGTCCCATGAAGCCACGCGCGGCGCGCGCATAGGCGCCATCCGCCCCGAATTGTTGCGGCGCGCACCCAGGACCGAAGCGCTTGCGAATCGACACCAGCTCGTACGGGCCGTCCGTCACCACCGCATCAACGGTGTTGTCGCCCATATTGGCCATAAGCGACCGGTTGTCGCCTTCGAATAAATAGTACCGTTCCGGACCTATCATAAATCCCCCACGTTGCTCACGAAGCGTGAGTACCCGCCGTCCGCCACCACGAGTGCGCCCCATCGGGCTTGCGCTTGCTCATGCTCGTTGCCGCGATAGACCCAGCCCTCATGCTTCGTTTCCAGACTGGTGAATTGTGCGATGATGGTCCCGACCATCTCCGGCGTGATCGTCACGCGGCGCCAACCGATCAGATCATGCGATTTGAACTGCTTGTTGAGCGCGGGCGTATCGTTACACAAGCCGTAGCGAACGGGCGTCCCGGCTTCGTTCTTGAGCACGCCCACGTTATTGCGGAAGAGACGCATATCGAGCGAGGCTGCGACCAACCGCACCTGGGACTGTACGCGCGCCTCGCTACCCGTCGACTCGGTCGCACCCGGCATAGACGCCGCGCCTAGGATGGCTGACAGATCGTCCATGGCGTGCGCGGGGATGCCGTGCCGCCACGCCCATTGGGCCAGTTCAACGGGGGTCATACCCACTCTCCTATGCGTTCACGTAGCGCCACCGCTTCCGCGCGTTTCAAGGCCAAGGCTTCCGGCACCGATATTCCGAACCGATGCCAGAAAAGCCGTTGCATCTGATCGTCCGTCAAGCCTTCCGCCAGTCGCGCGCCGCCCCATAGGCCCATGGTATCTCGCAGCTCGGCCAGCGCCTCGAGCCGTTCCGCATGGCGCTTGACGTTGGCCATGGTTTGAACGTGCGGCAAGCCGGTCTGCGCCAGGCGCGCGCGCTCCTCCGGTATCGAAAGCGTGGCTTGCTCGATATCCCCGCGTAACCGGGCGGCCAGATCCTCGCTCATCTCCGCCATGGCGCCGTCCACCATCGCCGGGCTCGATCGGCCGGCGGGTTCCGGGTAATGGCCGCAATGGACGCATTCCCGATAGATCCGTTCGTACGGTTGCGCGCACATCACGCAGACCCGGTAGGGGATGGCGTCGCTCGGGCCGGAGCCGCGCTTGTCGCGGTCGCGGAGCGTCCAGACGATACGACGATCCGGCAAACCGATCGCGGGGTTGATGACGTTGCCGACGTGATCGATGATAGTGGCGAGCGTTTTCCCCGCCATGATCCGCAGCGTGCGGCCGAATTGCTGCCAGACCGTCGGAAGAGACTGCGAGGGGCGCGCGAAGCTGCACGACTCGATCGCCGGCAGGTCGAAGCCCTCCGAGATGATATCAACGGCACAGATCACGTGCACTTGGCCGCGTTCGAATCGCCGCAGGATATCGCGCCGCACGTGATCGGCGGTTTCGCCCGTCAGGCACTCCGCCACCCAGCGGTCGGCACGGAACGCCGCCGTCATGTCCGCTGCGGTCTTCGTGTCCGTGCAGAACACGATATGACGATTGCCAGGGCAGTATTGGCGGTAGCTCGCGACCACATCGCCCACGATTTTGGATTTCTCCGACGCCTTGCGCCCGGCCGCTGACGACCAATCGCCATTGGCGCTCACCTTCTCTTGCTCGATCAGCCGCCGCAGATCGCTTTCGACGCAGATAACACGGTATCGGCACAGATGGCCGTTATCGATCAGCCATCGCAAGGGGGGCGCCTGTACGATCACGTCGGCCACGCCCGACCCGCCTAGTTCGGGGCGACCGAGCCCCTTGCCGTCTGCGCGCGCCGGGGTGGCGGTCGGCAACAGCCCGCGGCACGCCGGATGCGTGAACATGGAGATGGCACGATGCCACTTGTTGTCCAAGACGAGATGGTGGCCCTCGTCGACTATCCATAGCGTCACGCGCGCCGCCCAGCTTTCCAGCCCCTTCGCGCGCACAAGCGTATCGACGCTGGCGACCGTGCAGAACGCCGACGGCGCATAGTAGCAGACGCCGAACTCCGCGACATGCGCGGCGGCGATGGCCCGGCGCGTCGACTCGGCCGCGATGATGTTGTGCGAGATGCCGTATCGCGCGAGCATCATGGAGACCTGCGACACCAGCTCTTGCCGGTGTGCGATCACGCAGGACCATCCGTCGTGGCGCTCGACGATATCGGCCAGGCAGACGGTCTTGCCGAAGCCCGTACTGGCCACGGCCACGACGTTACGCGCGCCGCCATGCCACGCTTGATGGATCTCGTCTATGAATTGCCGCTGGTCGGGGCGCGGGGTGATTTTCATTGCGCCACGTCCATCCACGATTCGATGAACTCGCGAGCGGGTTCGGGGCTTATGGCGTTTCCATATCCACGCAGGGTGCCAACTCGGTATTTTTGGGCTCGCTTGAGGCTATGCTTATCAACACCTGCCAGATCGCATAATCCTCCCAGCCCGGCGCCGATCGCGCCCATGCTGAGGGGCAGGCCATGAGCCAACGGGCGTGTTCCGGGTTCAACTGGCCGCCACCGTCCATCTGTGCAGAATATCCAGTCAGCATCTCGCCAGAAGCCGTTAACCGGGCCGGGCCGTCGGTTGTGGTCCAGCGGGAAAGACGAGCCGCCGCCGTGACCGTATCCACCCGTCCCCGCGTCAGGCGTGCTCCGGCCGACTCCGAGTCCTCCGCCCTCGGAGTCGGCCAGGTCGTCAACTGCACCACGTGGGGCAGCGTAACCGCTATTTTCCGCCCATCCGGTGTTTGGCCCGTCGCGCTCGTCCCATCGTGGTAGAGTTGGCCACCCTTCCCCGCACCCTCCGTTGGGGTGGGCCATCCCGTCAAATACGCCTGCCGCGGAAGCTGATCGTTCCGCGGCTTCCCGTCCGCACGCTCCGCCACCATCCCCGGCGTGTCCTTCCAGTCGCGCGCGCTCGCGGTCGTCCAGCCCGCCAACTGCGCCACTTCCTGCAAATCTGGACCACCCGCTCCGCGTTCCGCTCGCTGGCTGTTCGCTCCCCCGGTCACGGTCTTGGGTGGCGGCGTCCCCATCCCGCCATGAGCCGGGTGCCGTTCTTTCATGCGGTCCTGACGGACTTGAAATTGTTCTATCGTCTCTTCGAAGCGCCCCACCGCTGCCGTTGGACTCACCCAGGGCGACCCACCATGTCCGGTGCCTTTCGTGCGGACCGCCGACGCCCGCAACAGGGAGAACGACCGGCCAGAAGGCGTATCCCATGCCTTCCATGTCAGTTTGTACAAGGTCGAGCCAAGCGTATCCGTCCTTGCTCGCAACCTGTTCTCCGCAAACGAGCGCAGGGCCGCACTGCGTGATGAGATGGTGGAACGCGGGCCATAGATGCCGCTCGTCTCCAAACCCATCGCCTTTGCCTGCCGATGAGAAAGGTTGGCAGGGACAAGAGCCCGTCCAAATTGGGCGGTCGTCAGCCCACCCAGCGCGTCGCAAGGCAAGTGACCAGAGCCCCACTCCGGCGAAGAAATGGCATTGGGTGTAGGGTCGCAGGTCATCGGGGCGTACATCCTCTATCGAGCGCGTATCCACGTCGCCGGGCGCTATGTGCCCGTCGCGGATCAGGTTACGCAGCCACTCCGCCGCGTACGGGTCGATCTCGTTGTAATAGGTTTTGGCGCTCACCCGGTCGCCCCACCGATGCGCGCCGCCACCCGATCGATTTCATCGGCCAACGGTCCCGGTTCGATATATTCCGCCGGGGAAACGCCGTCCCCGACAATTTCGGGGGCGTCCTGGTGCGCGCGGCACATATCGGCAGCCAATGTCAGGCCCGCCAACATGCCGTCTCGATAGGTGCGCGGGTCGCTGGTGGGGGACGGGGTTTCTGTTTCCGCGCGTATCGTTCGCAAGCGCGTACCGATCGAGGCCCACGCTCCTGCGCGCAAAAGAATGCGTTGCAGCAGGTCTATATCGTTCTCGCTCATAAGCGCGAGCAAAGCGGTTTCTAAGGCATCGTCGGCTCCCGCAATATGCGAGTCTATGTCTATTCGGTTCATTTCCCCGCTCCGCAAATTAATAGTTGACCGCACCGTCAATCCCGCATAACCCTCGCCGCGTCAACCCCGTTGGAGACAACAAAATGAAAATCGAATTTGACACCGGAAACGAGATGGAGCTGTTGGCCGTCGCCACGCTCATTGAAGTTCTCAGCGGGCGCGACTCGCCTGCCGTACCCCTGACGACCGAGCGCCATTCGCTCGAAACAGTCGAAGTGCCCGGCCCCGGCGTGGTCGCGGTATCGGACGCAGGCGTGATCTCTGCGACCGTACCCCCGCCGCCACCCGCCGTCACGGTCGCGCCCGGCGTGCCGCCGATGACCGTTGCGATCCCCACGCCGCCGACGCTGCCGAGCAATCTTGACCTGGATACGCAAGGGCTCCCCTGGGACAACCGCATCCATTCGACACCGGCGACGAAGAACGCGGACGGCTCGTGGCGCTCGCGGCGCAATCTGGACCCGGATGTCAAGGAACAGGTCACTGCTGAACTCAAGCGGGCGCTCGCCGCCCCTTTGGCCGAACCTGCAGCGCCGACCCCGCCCGCGCCGGTTGCGGCGGCCCCGACGCCTGTTCCGCCTGCGCCGGAGCCTATGCCCGCCGATGCCGCCACGGCATTTGGCGCGGCCGCTGCCACGCCTGCACCTAGCCCGGCACCGTCACCGCCGGCCCCTGCCGCCGCGCCGGCCCCTGCCGCCGCGCCGGTCAGCAACTTCGCCGACGTGATGCGGACGGTGACGGAGTTGCAGGCGGCCAATCTGCTGACGGTCGAAGAAACGGCGCAATACTGCCAGGCGCTCGGTCTGACCGGTCTGCGTGACTTCATCACGCGGTCGGATCTCATCCCGTCGTTCGTCGCGCTGCTGCCGAAGGCCGCGTAACGTGAGCACGGGCGACCACGCACCGCTGGCTCCTTCCTCCGCGCACATATGGGGCGCGGCGGAGGGGTGCCGGGCCTCCGTTCGGATGCAGCAAGCGTACCCGCAATTGGATGACAGCCCCGAAGCGATGGAAGGGACCGCCGCGCACTGGTACGTCTCCGAAGCGCTGCAAGGGCGCCCGGTAGCGGTGGGCGCGGTCGCCCCGAACGGGTACCCCGTCAATGCCGAAATGGTCGACGCGGGTGAATCGTTCATCCGCGACGTGCAGGACACGTGGCGGGCGTCGCTGGCCGAAGACCCGGACACCCGGTGTTATATCGAACAGCGCGTCACCATGGCGAACAGCGTGCATATGGAGAATCACGGGACGCCCGATGTTCGCATGGTTCTACCGAACGCGCGGCGGTTGCATGTCTGGGACTATAAATACGGCCATCGCTACGTGTCGCCTCGGGGAAACCTGCAACTGTGTGACTATGCGATCGGCGGTCTGGAGGCGGAAGGTTGCTTTGTGACAGCCCCGTTCGGCACGCCACAATCGTTTCAAGACTGGCGTATCTCGCTCACGATCGTCCAGCCGCGCAATTATGCGCCGGAAGGTCCTGTGCGCGAATGGTATTTGTCGGGCGCTCAATTGCTCGAAAAATACGTGCCTATGCTGCGCGAAGCCGCACGCGAGGCGATGGAACCCGGCGCACCGATGCGAACCGGCCCGCATTGCGTCGATTGCTCGGCCGCTCACGCATGCCCCGCGCTTCAACGGACGGCGGCGCACGCGATCGACATTTCGCTACGCGCCCAGCCGGTCGACCTGCCTCCGCACGCGGTCGGGCTCGAATTGCGGATGCTCACGGATGCGATCAAGCGGCTTGAAGCGCGCAAGACGGGGCTCGAGGAACACGCGCTCGGCCTGATCCGGGGCGGCACCATCGTTCCGTTCTTCACGGTCGAGCCGACCACGGGGCGCGAGCGCTGGTCGCTACCGGCGAAACAAGTGATTTTGATGGGCGCGAACCTGGGCATCAATCTCGCCCAGGAAGCGACCCTCACCCCCAAGCAAGCGCGCGCCGCCGGAATACCGGAAGTCGCCATGGAGGGGATGACCGAAACGCCGCGGGGGGCGCTGCGCCTCAAGCGGGTAGAAGACGACGCCGCCAGCTTGGCGTTTGGATAGGAGAATATAATTATGGCCAAAACTACATTCACGTCGCCCGTCATGCGCTTCGTTCAAGGTAGCGTTGACGTGGCGCAGGACAAGGACATGCAGGGCAACCCCCGCGTGATCAAGAGCGGACCGAACGCCGGCCAGCCCAACCCGCAATACTTCGTTGCGGGCGCGGTCGCCAAGACCGACCCGGCATGGCCCGCCTTTTGGGAACTTCTCGTGCGCCAGGCGTTCGCCGACTTCCCGAACCTGTTCCCCCATGGTGCCGATGCGATCATTCAGGCCGGCGGCCCGCAGCCGTGGTTCAATCAGGTACCGCAGGGGCATCAGATGCCTTGGGTTCTGGGCGACTTTTCGTGGAAGATCACGGACGGCGACAGCACCGTTTTCCGCGAGGGCAAAGCGATCAACTATGCCGATCGTGAAGGCTTCGCCGGTTGCTGGGTCGTGCGTTTCGGCAGCGCCTATCCGCCCCGCTGCTTCCATGCCGGCCGGTACGCGGCCAGTGAGCAGATTCAGGAAAAGAACGTCATTCGGCGCGGCTATTATATCCGTATCAGCGGCTCGACGGACGGCAACGGCAACGCGCAGAAACCGGGTCTTTACATCAACCTCGATCTGGTCGAGTTGAGCGGTTACGCGCCGGAAATCGTGAGTGGACCCGATGCAAGCGCGGCGTTCGGCGGCGCCCCGGTCACGCTGCCTCCCGGCGCAACGGCGGCACCGGCCACTCCGCCAGCGGGAGCGCCCCCCGTCCCCCCTACCCCCGGGGCCCCTGCTGCGCCGACTGCACCGGCCTCACCTGCCCCGAGTGCGGTATCGCCTAGCCCCACGCCCCCGCCGCCGACGGTGCAGCCCTACACGGGTTTTATGCCCCCGGCCGGTGCGCCCGCTGCGGCGCCGGCTATTCCGACCCCTGCCCCCGCTCCGCCCCCGGCGCCGATTGCGTCCCCTTCTAGCCCGGTGATGCTGCCGGCGGCGCAGGGCGCGACGTACGAACAGATGGTCGCGGTCGGTTGGACCGACGAGACTTTGCGCGCCAACGGCATGATGCAATAAGGAGACAAGGCGAAGACCGGGCGCCCCGCGCGTCCGGCTTTTCGGTGGGCGGCGTCGTATTCAGCTTCACGGCGCCGTCCTCCAAAGGGGAACAACCTTGCTCGCTAAAATGCCGACTATGGATTTCGAATTATATTCGGAAGCCGGTTTCGTATGGGTGCCACCCGGCGTGCGCGCCGACAAAAAACATGGGTACTGGACGTGCCTGCCGAACGCGCCCCAGGGCAAGAAAGGCATCTCCGTCGTGGGCGCATCGGTCTATACCGAGCACCCCTCCACCGAAATCCTTACGCTATCCTATGATTTATGCGATGGACGCGGTTTGCGGCGCTGGCGACCAGGTCTCCCGCTGCCCTATGATCTGTTCGCCCATCTCGCAGCGGGACGACCGATCGAAGCGCACAAAGCGATGTTCGAACGGTTGGTATGGGAGAACGTCGCGGTGCCGAAATACGGCTTCCCGCCACTCAACCCCTACTTGCTTCGGTGCTCCATGGCGACGGCGCGCGTCAACAACCTCCCCGGTGCGCTGTCCAACCTGGGCGAAGTGCTCAAGGTGCCGGTACGCAAGGATGCGGACGGTCGCCGGCTGATCAACAAGTTCAGCATTCCGCGCAATCCGACCAACACCGACCAGCGCACGCGGATCCGGCCAGAAGATGACCCTGCCGACGCGGAAAACCTCTATTCCTATTGCGATACGGACGTACAGACCGAGCAGGAATGCGCCGTCGCCATGGAGCCGATGAGTGCGGATGAGCTCGAATTTTGGCTCATCGATCAGGAAATCAATCACCGCGGCCTAGGCGTCGATCGTCAAGGCGTGCGCGACTGTATCGCCGTGCTCGAGGAGGCGCTCGCACAATATGGCCAGGAATGCGTGACGATCACGGGGGGCCTTCAGCCGGGTCAGCTCGCCGAGATACGCGGATGGCTCGCCGCACAGGGCGTGCACTTGCCGGATATGCAGGCCGACACGATCGAAAAGGCGCTTGCGAGCGCGTTCGGGCGGCCGCCGACGGATGGACGCCCGTTCGTCCCCCCTATGCCCGCCGCCGCGCGCCGTGTGCTCGAAATTCGCTCGCTGATCGGCTCGGCCAGCGTCAAGAAACTGTACGCGATGGAGTACCAGTGCAGCCGCGACGATAGGCTGCGCGACCTGATCGTACATCACGGCGCGCGCACCGGGCGCCCGACGGGTGAAGGACCGCAGCCGCTTAATCTCCCCAAGGCTGGCCCCAAGCTGGTCACGTGCGGGGCGTGCGAACGACCCTACCGTACTTCCGCCGACGCGTGCCCGTGGTGCGGGGCGCCGTACGCCGCTCGCCGCATGAAAGATGGCAAGTACGTTAGCCCCGCATGGCAACCCGAGATGGTCCCGCATGTACTGGAAATCATGTCCGCGCGCTCGCTGGCGCTGGTGGAATGGTTCTTCGGTGACGCACTGTTGGCTATTCAGGGCTGTGTGCGCGGGCTGTTTCAGGCAGCACCCGGGATGGAACTGATCGCGTCTGATTACAGCGCGATCGAAGCCGTGGTTATCGCCATGCTCGCCGGGGAGCGGTGGCGTATCGAAGCGTTCGAACGGAACGATCCCATCTATCTTGTGGGCGCCAGCAAAATCACGGGGCGGTCCCTGCAATTCTATCTCGATTGGTTCGTGGAGCACAACGAGCACCACCCGGATCGTCAGACCATCGGGAAAGTCTCCGAACTCGCTTGCGGCTTCGGCGGGTGGATCAACAGCTATAAGGCGTTCGGATCGACGGAAGCGGACGACGAAATCAAGCGTCAGATCGTGGCGTGGCGCAACGCGTCCCCTGCGATCGTCGAGCTATGGGGCGGCCAATGGCGCGGGCCACCGTGGCGGCGCGAACAGCAAGAGCTATACGGGTTGGAAGGGGCTTTTATCGCCGCGGTGAATTGCCCAGGCGAAACGATCCGCCCCGCGTGTTGCCCAAGCGTGTCGTTTCGTTTCGATCCGGTACGCGACTCACTCACGCTCACGCTGCCCAGCGGCCGCCAGCTCGCATATGCCGAACCGCGCCTAAGCGTGAGCGATCGTAACAACGACGAAATGCAGATTTCCTACATGACGTGGAACAGCAACCCGAAATATGGCATGATGGGTTGGGTTCGCATGTCGACCTATGGCGGGCGTCTAACCGAGAACGTCGTTCAAGCAACCGCCCATGACGTGTTGCGCCACGCGATCATCAATCTCCGTGCGGCGGGGTATCCGACCGTACTTCACGTCTATGACGAAATCGTGGTCGAAGTGCCGGAAGGCGCCGGCAGCGTTGAAGACGTGGAGCGCATCATGTCGACTATGCCGCCTTGGGCCGCCAATTGGCCCATCCGTGCCGCCGGCGGTTGGAGAGGCAAGCGCTATCGCAAGGGTTAGTACGGTGCCACGTCGGGCCACTCGACGCGATCGACTAACACGCCGTCTGCGCGCGCTTCCGGCCTTCCGGCGGGCTCGGGGAATGGAACCCCGTTCCATAGCCATCCGCCGGGGCCGAGATAGCCGACGACGCGCTGGCCATACTTGTCGACGCGCACGTCATAGAACGGCGCATCCGGGCTCCACGGCGGGGGTTCGCTGGGTGCGCCTATGCCGTTGGTGCCGGGGTAAAAGCAGGACCCCAGCTTAAGGCGTAGCGCCAAATCCATATCAAGGGCACTTGGCGAGCGCGGCGCGGCTGACGTTGACCGCGGCAATCGCGGCTTCCCGCTTCACCGGATCGGCGATCATGAACGCTTGCGTGAGCGCGATATCCAACCCGGCTTCGATCGCCGTGCGGTTCTGACACGCGGTGCGACCGAGACCGCCCGTGGTGGCGCAGCCGGACAGAGCGAGCGCCGCGGCCGCGGCGAGAGCTGCGCGCATCATTCCTCGGGCCCCAGCGTGACGATCGGTGCGACCGCTTCGACGGATTCTGGCGTCTTGCGCTGGTCCGCGTTGACGGACGCCAGGAACTCCGCAACGAAATGATGCGGGGTGGGGCCGACGAAATATTTCTCCGCGAACGGCGGAACGACCTTGGCCATCTCGGTAACGAGCGTCTTGCCGCGCGCTTTCTCGACATCGCTGATGACCTGCCGCGCCGCCGCGACAATCTCCGGACGCTCGTGCTTGAGGCGAGCGATGAGCGCCTGCCCGTCGGAGATCACGCCACGCCACTGCGTCAGCGGATCGGTCGAATCGATCGTTGCAACCTTCATGCTCAGACTCCGTTTGTTGCCGGCGGGTCGGCGGGTGGCGCGTTCGCGAGACTTTGGCCCATGCGGTCGACGCTGCGCTGCGTCCAACGCTCTTTGATAGCCGAGATGATGCCCTGTAGCACTAGGAGACACGCCGCGACATCCCAGCCTTGCACGCCTCGGTAGATCACGAAGGCGAGAATGCCAATCACGCCCACGGCAATCACGCCGAACAGGGCGATTTCGCTGGCGTGATCGGTTTGCGGGTTCACCGCGCCCAATCCCCCGTCTTATCGTGCAGCCACGAAAGGAACTGTCCGACGGTTTTCCCGCGCAAGATCGACGGGTTGGCATCCGTAGCCGCCGCGCCCGCGATCAGATCCGCCCGCGCTTTCACGTCGGCACCGATGACCTTGGCGGCCGTACCGGCGCCGAAGAAATGCGCGGCGTACAGCGACGCCTTGTTGATCGGGATACCCTTGGTGCGCAGCGATGCGACGTTCTTGGCGGTGAACGTCTTGGCGCGCGCCAGTTGTTCGCCAGGCGACGGCGTGAGACCACCGAACGCGAGCGCCATGTTGCCGCCCCACTGGCCCCCCTCTGCGATCCACGTGGCGCGGATGAACTGATAGAGGCCCGACGCGCTGGACGTGGCCGCCTTGATATACGGCCGGTTGCCGCTTTCGATGCGGGCCAGCATCGGCCAGTAGTCCTCCGGGACCTCGGCGACCGGCAAGCCCGGCGCCGGCAGACCGATCGCGGCGGCGATGGCAGCGAGCGTGACCGGGCCCAGCTTGCCGTCCGCTTCGACGCCCAAGTGCCGCTGGATATCAGACAGTTGCGTCATCGCTCTTGTCCTTCCCGAAATACTTGTTGGCGGCGCGGCTGAACAGGGCATCGATCACGTGGGGGCCGAGATGCCCAGCGGCGATGGCGGCCGAAAACGTGAGTTCCGGGATGAGCCCAGCCCATTTGCAGACACCGAAGATGCCCCAACCCATACCTAGCGCAATGGGGAGGTCGAGCAGCAACAGCCAGCTTACCGGCTTGCGTTTCCCTCGCTGCACTTGCTGCGCGTGATACATCAGGCGGCCGATGGTCCCTGCGAGCCCGGTCCACATATAGGGCGCCATGGCGTCCTGTAGGCCCTGCCAATCCGGCATGTCCCGATTTCCCCCGTTGCTGTCATCTGACCGTCTCATATCAGAAAGCAAACCGCAAGTTCGCAGCGACAATACCGCCTTGAATACCAATAGAAATGGTCTCGAAAAGATGCGCGGCGCGGGGGTTGCGCTCGTAAAGGCGACGGGCAATCAGGTAATGGATCACCCCCGTTCCGACTTTCACCGCGACGAGCTTGCCGGTAGACGGGTTGCGCCCCAAGAGCGGGTTGGCCTCGTGGCATACGTCGCGCTTCAGGCAATCGATCGTTTGCAGCCCGTCGATGATGTTCAACGCCTGAAACACATATTCCGAATCCGGAACATCCTTGGCGGCCGCCGGCGTTGCGCTCAAGAGCGCCGCGGCAATCAGTGCTTGGCGATACATGCGTGCAGCTCCTTTATGGCTTCGATCGCATAGGCCCAAAGCCCGTCATAGTTGACGGCTAGATACCCGTTTTCGTCCTCGTGCACCAGATGCGGCAACACGTCGCGCACTTGCTGCGCGATAACGCCCGAACCCCGCTGTCCGTTGCTCGCGAGCCGGTACCGCGCACCGGCCAGGGCGCCGATCGTGCTCAGACCCATGCCGGCGGTCGGCAGGATCTCATATTTCAACCGTTCGTCGGACGTGGGCGTGAACGCAACGCAAGTCATGCCGGAAATCGTCAGATTAGCGGTGCCGCCGTCCTGCGAGAACAATTGTAGCGCCGAGCCCGACCCGGCCCGCATGCCGCGGCCGCCGCCACCGCACGTTGACTCCGCATTGGACCGGACCTCGTTGGTCGCGATAACCGCTCCGGTAACACTGGCCGTTCCCGTCATGGAGAAAGTCGTCAACCCGGTTACGCTGCCGCCCGTGATCGCTACGTTGCTCGCCGCCTGTGTGGCGATCGTTCCTAGCCCCAGGTTCGTGCGGGCACCAGCTGCCGTGGTGGCCGACGTACCGCCGAACCCGATACCGAGCGTACCCGCCATGGTGATCACGCCGGACGACGTGACCGGACCTCCTGAGAACGTCAGGCCCGTCGCGCCGCCGCTGACATCGACGCTCGTGATGCCCACCGCCGCAGATATGACCGATCCGGTCATGATCGTCGTAACGCCGTCGGTCTGCACGGCGCCGCGCTGCGAGTTGGTGGCCGCCGGAAGATCGGCGGAAACGAGCGCGCGAAACGCGGGGGTTCCGGATCCGCCGGCCGGCCCGGCGAAAACCGTATTGGCGGACTGCGCGATAAGCGACGCGGCCAGCGTTCCCGTGGTGGTGACGGGGGACCCGCTGACGCTGAATATCGACGGCATGGACAGGCCCACGCTGTTGACGCTGCCCGTGCCTCCCGTGGTGGCGCTGATCACGCCGCCGGCGCTTATCACGATGCTGGTGCCGTCGACCTTCACGCCGCCGAGCTGCGACGTGCTGGCCTGCAGTAGCGCGATCGTGCCACTGGTGGTGATCGTGCCGCCGCTTAGGCCCAAGCCCGCCGTGATCGACGTAACGCCGCCGCCACCGCCGCTCCCGAACGTCCAGGCCGTCCAGCCCGCGCCTCCGGTGTCGGGGTTCGTGACGTTGTTGTCCGTGGTGGACATATAGAACCGGCCGGGCGTCGTGCCCGAGAGGATCACGCAGTTGCGGGGGTACCCGCCGATGTTCGTCTGAAACGTCGAATCGTACGGAACGGGGGCGCCGGCTTGCTGCCAGATTTGCCACTGCGTGATTTGGTTCAGGATGCCATTGAAGTCGCGCCCGTCCGGCGCCGCGCCGCCCGTATCGGTAGGGACGAAGGTGTTGGGCGGGAAGCCGAGCAATTGGCTGGCGGCGTTCGCATCCAGCGTTGTCGCCGGAATGGTGCGGCTATAAGTGCCGCCCGCGCTCGCCGCGAAAGCATAGGTATACTTGCTCGGGATGTTGGATATTTGCATGGCGCGTCCTACGGCTCAACGATGGTGGCCGCCACGCCCACCGGCCGCGGCAATACCCCCGATTGCGAAATGATAGCATACTGCGCGGGGGAGAGTGCAGCCCCAAAAACAAATTCCATGGTCATGTCCTCGCCATCGGTCACGTAGCAATTGCCCATGCCGGGAAACAGGAACATGAGGATTTGATTGATGGCCGGTATGGCCCCGCTGCAAATGTTCGAAAGCGCCTTCGCCTGAATCAGCCGACGGAACACATCATCCGTCATAACGTAGCTGGTCGTGGACGTGTCGCCCGAGAAGAACGGGCCGCCGCCGAACAACAACGGCGAGTCCTGGTCTTGCTGTTCGAACTCGAATAGCGTGCCCGTCGGGACCTGAATAGTCCGCTCCACGCCGACGATGCGCCCCCACACGTCAAGCCCGTATCCCGACGCGGTATCGATGTTCCACATGTTCAGATAGAACTGCGTTACGTCATAATCCTGATCGACCCATTGGCTAAAGTACTCGAGTAGGTCGCGTAGAATCGGGCTGTTGAAATATTGGCTGATGACCGTCGGGAGATAGTTCCAACGAGCATAGAGTAACGCCGCGAACGCATCTTCCGCGTCGGCGGTTTCCGTGATCTCAAGCAGGGCCTGGTATTTCGTTGCGGCAACGCTGTCTGTTGCCGTGGCCGTCTCGGTAAGGGGGACGTTGGCGACGATGAATGTCGTCGTCAACGTATCGGTCGCGGTGGCCGCTTCGGTCAGCGATCGGGAAACCGATTCCAACTCGGCCGATAGGGCATCCGTCGCGTCCGCTGCCTCCGAAACGAAGACTTCCGCCACGTACAAAGTCGAATCTATCGCATCGTCCGCCGTGGCGGCTTCGGTCAAGGACCGCGTGAACGCCTCCAGTTCCGCCGACAACACATCGGTTGCCGTCGCGGTCTCGGTCACGCTGACGTTGATCGGGCCTAGAGCCGGCGGTTCGGCCGCAAGCGGAACGTCCGCAATAGGGCCAAAACCCAGCATATGGACCCCCTATTTACCGCGCGGCGGCGTCCTGGAACAGTTCGTCGATTGCGGCCGGGCTTAACCCCAGCGCGCCGCCGATCAAGAGCAACAACGGGTGGTCGCGATGGATCTCCCGCGCGTCTTCCCATTCGACCTGCGCTTCCGGACCCGCGCTGACGATCGCGATTTCGGCGTCTGTCAGAAGGCTCGCCGCGTGCAGCGCAAGCCGAGCTTGACGCCGGGTTACGACAGCGGGCACCGGCAACGGATCGGCCGGAATAACTTCGATTATAGAGCCGTCAGGCGCAAGAATGGTCGTCTGCATATCAGGTCTGCCGCAGGGCCATAACGGGCATGTTCGTCATCATGCCGCCGATCCGCGCCGTTCCGGGGAACGTCGATGGTAGCGCCGCGTCCGAACGGTCGAAATAGAACCCCACGAACGCGTTGAACGCCGCAGCGATCGTTGTTTGCGGCCATTGACCCGGGGCGGCCTGTCCTGCAGTCGCGCCACTGCCCCTGAAGAACTTAGGGGCCGTGGCGCCGGTTTGGATCACAATCCAGACGGGGGAGTTGACTTGATAGTCAACGGATAGAGTTGAAACGATGTTCCCCGTCGTGTTGCCGCTTATGGGCGCGGATTGCTCGATGAGCGTGTTCGGGCCATAGTCCGCGCCGTTCGCCGCGTAGAGTGCAACCCGATATGTCGAACTAACGGTTGCGGTGCGGAGCGATGTCACGATCGCATCCGCGTTCATTTTCTTGCTCAACGGCAACGCATAGAGGCGGTCCGCCACCCCGAAGTCATTGCCCGTATCGATTCCGTTGTAGTTGTTGGCCGGGATGTACGAACCGGACGGGGCGTAAGTGTAGCTCAGAGGGGTGCCGAAATCAGACGCCAGCGCCGTCACGGTCACAGTGGCCGCGCCGCCCAAGTTGAGCAACGAACCGGTCGACGATTGTAGCATGTTCCGGGTCATGGTCGTGCCGGACGCGGTGTAGAGACCGGACCCAATCTCCCAGGCGGTCCCCTCCATGATCAGGTACGAAACTATGTTGCCGTCGACGATACCGCCGGCGGAAAACGACTGATATGTGGCCGTCGCGGACCCGAGCGTGACCGTGCCCGTGCCGGTTGTGGCCGTGGTCATCTGAACGCGGTTCGCGAGCGTGTTCACGGCTTGCGCCTCCCGAACGTTTCAGCCGGAGGCGCCGGGACTTCGACCGCTTCGATATCGGGTTCCGGCACAGTCGTTTCCGTCAGTTGCGCCTGAACTTGCCGGTCGATATCAAGGATGAGCCCCATGCTTGTTTTCGCCGGAAGCTCGGCCAGCGCGGACGCGACCAAGCGCCATTGCTCAAGCGGTAGATCCACGCGCAACATCACAGTGACGCCGTATACGAGACGAGCAGGACGTTACCGGAGATGATGGCTTGCGACGAGAAGGTCCCTGCCGAATAGAGCGTCCCCGCCGTGTTGCCGATCGTGGCGAGCGCGCCCGGCCCGAACGTAAGGAACGCGCCGACGACAGTCCCGGAACCGGTGAACGTGAACGATGCGGGCGTGGCGAGCGCCTTCGACCCGCTGGCCGCGCTGGCCCACGAAGCCGTCTTGCGATTGCCCGAATATGTCGGCGCGTTGGCGGATCCGGCCTCGAGCCATCCGGAGTGCGAGGACATCGTGTCAGCGGCGCTCACGGCGGTGAAGCTGGTGGAGCTGATCAGGCCAATATACGGGCCGGTCACGGTGTAGGACGAGCCGGCGAGATAGGTATCGAGTGCCAAGTTCTTGCCCACGGTGCAGACGACGTTATCCTGGTCCCACTCGCGAATAAGCGGGCCCCCCTCGTACTCATAGAGGGCGAAGTGATACCGCCCGTGCGCGTCCGCGCGCTCTACCTGTCCGCTCATGAAAACCCTCCGTTAATCCCAAAGCTATCACTAGACCAACGTCAGCACAATGTTACTCGCGTCGAGCGTGGGGGCCTGGTCGATTCGCGCTTGTGCCGTGTTGCTCGTCGGGTTCACGCCGCGCATGAGCGTGCCGCCCGAAACCGTTTGGCTGATATTGACCGTATACGGCCCCGCGCCGCCGGTGATGTACGTTCCCGGCGCAACGCCCGTCCCGAACACGGCTTGCCCGATCGCCACGGTCCCCTGCTGCGTGCTTGCGACCGTCAACGTGGTCCCGCTTATGCCGGCGGTGAAAGCGGACGCGGGGGTGTTCGTGGTGCCGATGTTAATTTCCACAATGGCCGCCCACGATCCGAGCAGCGCGACCGGCGCGTAGAAGCGGCTGGCGTAGACCTCCGACCCGATCCGCGCGCGCGTGCCGCTGTCCTCACCGGAAAACGCCGCAAGGATGGCGTCTTGAATGAGCGCCAGGGCGTTGGCGGGCACGGCCGTGCTATCCGTCAAGATGACGTTGAAGCAGAACGGCAGGCTATCGGGAATCTGGTACGTGACCGAATATGACGGATAGGGCGGTGTGTACGGCGCGGCGGTATCGTAAACCGTGAGCGTCGTGTTGCCCGTATAGCCGCAGCCCGGCGATTTCTTCGACCAAATGGCCTCCGCCACGGCTTGCGGTGCGCCGCCGGTGACCGCCACATACATGCTGTTGGCGTCGATGATCACGCCGCCGATGGAAAGCGTCGTCGAGCTGACGGACTGCGACACGCTGACGACATAGACGCCCGTGCCGCCGGCCGTGCCCGACGATTGCGACACGATGCGCGTGTTGGCGCTCACGCCCACGCCGCTGACGATCTGCCCCACCACGAGCGGACCGCCGGAAAGGACGGCAGAAACGGTCATGTTGGTGCCCGCAATCGCAGCCGTAACGGAAGCTGTCGCGCCATAAAGTACCGGTGACGTGGTGAAATTTTCGCTCGTGTAAACGTCGAGCACGTTCGGCACGATCGACACCGCGCCGCGCACGGCAGGCAGCGTAGCCACCGCATTTGCCGCTACC
>ERZ650304.441-NODE-441-length-22214-cov-20.188953_pt1 | contig 22214 bp, 30 predicted proteins | sample MGYA00376240_ERZ650304 | MGnify/ENA primary metagenome ERZ650304 (study PRJEB26733, sample SAMN07839271) | wastewater metagenome | biome: small river; feature: stream; material: water | place: USA: North Carolina | collected 2016-03-01 ... | reverse complement strand
GTCGCCCGCGGCGGGGGACGCGGGACGCGCGGCGAGGGTGCCGGTGGTGTGGGCGGGGAGGGAGGTGCCGCCACCCGCGTTCGGATCGGCGCCGTTGAGCAGGGCCGTCACGGCGACACCGCCCGCAGGTCGGCGTTGACCGCCGCCGTGGTGCTCGACGCCTGCGCGGTGACCCACACGCGCACGGCCGCCGCGCCGTCGACCTGGAGGGTGTACGGCGTCGAGGAGCCCGCCGTGGCCGTCCAGCCGGTGACGAGAGCGAGGCCCGCGTTGGGACCGGCGGCGAGGTACACGCGGATGGTGACGTCGTGGTTGGTGGTGACCGCGAGCATCCACCGCTCGGCGTTGGCGAGCGCGAAGCCGGCGGTGTCGGAGGTGTCGGCGCCGAGGAGCGGCACCTCGGCGGCGGACGTGACCGCGCGGGCGGCGCAGCCGGTCTGGAGCGTGATGGACATGGGGGCGTGTGCTCTGCCGCGCGAGGCGGCGACGAGGGTCAGCGAGGCGAGGGAGGCGGGGAGGCGGGGAGAGCTAGGGTTGCGGGTCGTCGACCACCCAATAGGACGCGATGGACAGCGTCCCGGCGCCGACCTGCGCCTCCCAGGTGATCGTGTCGGCGGAGGCGTCGAGGAGCGCGCCAGCGCCCGTCAGCAGGTCCGCCCACGCGCCCGACGTGCCGGGGAGCGCGAGCGCGTAGGTGCCCGCGCCCGTGGTGATGCGGACGTCGGCGCCGTTCACGGTGCTGGTCTTGTAGCGCACGCCGAACAGCACGGCGGGGTCACCGAAGATGCGGCGGGGGTGGACCTTCCACGCGGCGGCGGTCGAGCCTGCGATGGTCTGGCTCCCAGGGATCGCGGCCCACGACGCGGCGGTCACCACGTCGGGCGACCCCTCTTCCAGCGAGAGCGCGTGGTAGGTCCGCCGGTTGAGGTCGTAGGCGGCTTCGAGCGTCGCGCCCGTGCGGGAGAGCGCGTCGGTGATGATCGAGCGCGGGAGGTAGGTGGACGGGATCTCCCCGTAGCTCTCGGTCGAGTCCGTGGCGAAGCGGCTCATCTCCGCGACCTCGACGACCTCGACGCACGCCGACCCGGTGCCGGTGGCCGTGAGCACGAAGGTCAGCCGCCACGGGAGCGTGGCGTCCAGCGTCGCGTCGAGCGCCGTGCGGTCGAGGTGACCGATGATGCGGTACGAGCTCGACGCGCGCGAGAGGTCGAGGCCGGGCTGATGCGTGACCGCGGCGCTGCGGAACACGGACGGGATCGCCGTGGAGCCCGACACCGTGGCCGCGCCGTCGGTCACCGCGAGGTCCACGGTCACGCCATCGGGCACGACCCACGCGACCTTGGGCGCGATGGTCACCGCCACCTCGAGGAAGCGCGCCGTCGTGGCGGGGTGCCAGAAGCAGTGGAAGGTGCCGCCGGTGTTGCGGAGGATCGTCGCGCGCTGGCCGGGGTGACCGCTCGCTGCATCGGTGGCGAGGTCCGCCGCGTCGAAGGCGTGCGAGGCCTGCGCCGTCCGCAGAGAGGCGCGAGGCTGCGACCACACCGCAGGTGCGTTCAGCCGTCGAGGGGTGATGGTCATGGGTCCGCGGGTCAGGGAGGGAGCATGTAGAGCGTCATGGCGCGCACATCGGCCTTGCCCGCTCCGCTCGTGTGCACGCCGACGTAGAACGCCATCACGGTGTCGCGCCCCATCTCCGCGGGCGGTGTCCCCGCGGCGGCGGACTCATCCATCGGCGCGACCAGGCGCGAGCCGACGTAGCCCTCGGCGGGGGTGATGGAGGCCGCGACGCTGGTCAGCGTGCCGCTCGTCGTGGTCGCCGTGCCGTAGAGGTCTGTCGGCTGCGGACGGCCCACAGCGGAGCGCCCGCACAGGATGATGGTCGTCGTGTCGCTGCCGCCGTTGGACGCCATCGCCGCGAGGATGACCCGCGGCCATCGGCCATCGGGTGCGGGCCGGATGCGGTGGAGGCCGCAGAAGTACGAGCGGACGGTGGAGCTGCTGAACGGGTCTGCGTCCCAGTCGAACGAGTAGAGGTCCGTGCCCGCGCCCGCCGACGTGCCGTAGCCCAACACCCCGGCGATGTTCCCTTCGCCCGGGTGCTCCCACAGCGTGCGAGAGCCGTTCTCCCGCGCCGCGAGGTTCGCGTTGCTCGCGACGATCTGCATCAGCCCCGACGAGAGCGGCTGGTCCGCGCGGAAACGATCGTTGGCGCCGCCCGCGGTCGGGAGGTGAATCCAGCGGTTGATCGTGTCCCAGTTGGTGCGAGGCATCGTGGGCCTTTCGGCGCGCGGTGCCCCTCAGGCTACCGCCGACAGTTGAGGTCGAAGCTACAGAACGAGTCGAGGCCGATGGCGCAGCACCGGGAGCCGTTGGCGCAGGCGCGCCCGCATCGGCCGCAGTTCTCGTCGTCGGGGTCGATGCAGACGCCGTTGCACCGAATGCGCGAGTGCTCGCAGGGCTCCGCATCCGGCGTGACCGTCGTCAGCGCGTCCCCGAGGCCGTCGAGCGCGTAGGCCGCCGGGGCGTCGTAGGTGCCCGCGTCGGCGCGGGTGTACGTCGGCGGCGAGGCGGTGGGGGAGCAGCCGAGGGAGAGGGCGAGGAGAGCGGCGAGGGTACGCATCCCGCGAGGGTAGCGCGGGAGGCCGCGACGCCGCTACGGCCCCCTCCGGGCGCAGCTATGCCGCTGGCCGTGAGGGTCGCTTGGGACAGTGCTCGCGGTCAAGCCGCCCAGCGCTTCCCATCGGCGTTGCCCGCGCCCAGCGTCCCGCCCGTGTCCGCGATCCACGCGAAGCCCGCGTGCTGCGTCGTCGTGGCGGTGTCGTAGTCGGCCCACCGCACGCTCACCCCGTACTGCCCCGCGGCGGCGGTCACCATGCCCGAGCTCGGGTTGCCGTTGAGGGTGAGCGTCGTCGTGCCCACGGCGGCGACGGTGAACGGCTCGTCCGCGATCGGGCTGCGCGCCCCGTTCTGCGAGAGCACCACCTTGTCGCCGATGTGGAACCCCGCGAGCGCGTTGGTGGACAGCGCCCCCGTCGCGTCGCGGTCCTGCGCATGGCACTGCGCGCCCCAGCCCGTCGTCGCGTCGACGGTGACGACCGGCGACACGGCGGAGAGACCGCCTGCGGCCACCATCACCTCGGGGCAGTAGCCCACGCTCGCGCTCGACTGGAGACGGATCGACGCCGTGGCGCGCAGCCGTCCGCCCATGAGCTCGCGCCGCACCTCCTGCACCTGACAGACGGCGGCGGTGATGCCCCGCGCGCCCGACCACGTCGGGATGCGGGAGTGCGTGAAGGCGCACAGGTCCCCGGGCTGTAGCCCGAGGAGCGCGCCCGACAGCGGGAGGCGGATCGTGCGCGACGGCTCGGCCAGCGGGCCGAGGGTCTGCTGTGCGATGGCGTAGAGCGCGGAGAGGGTGTCCGTCACGCTGACCGCGATGCCCGCCGGGACACTCATCAGCGCCTTGCACTCGACGGCGGCCCCGTCGCCGAACTCCCCTTGAAACGTGGTGTCGACGACGGACACGCGCGACGGGTCGCCGCCCGCGCGCGGGATGCTGAACACCACGCTGGTTGCGAGCGGCTCCGTGTTGTCGATCACCTCGACGGGGATCTCCCTCCCGTCCTGCGTCAGCAGGTCCGCCTCGGTGATGCTCGCGACGGCGCTCTCCGTGTCGGCCAGCGACGAGAGGCGCACGCCCGTGATTCGCCCGTAGCGCAGGGCGAGGTACATCCCGCGCAGCCGCATCTCGTCGATCAGCAGCGAGAGGAAGCTGTCGGCGTCGGCGGTGAAGCGGTACTCCCGCTGCTGCGGCAGACCGCCCGTGGGGGCGCCCGCGAACGCGCGCTCGAGATGGTCCCAATCGACCGCGCTCTGGTAGAGGTCCTGTCCGGTGAGGGCGTCGATGCCCGCGGCGCCGGCGCGCAGCGCGGCGACGACGTTCGACCCGCGGGCGATGATCCCGAGCTTGGCGGATGTGCGCGCCGTGTGGACCGGCGCGGGGCCGAGCGGCGTGACCCGCACGCGCCGTCCCGAAGCATCGCGCTCGACGATCTGCGCTGCGTAGTCTTTGAACTCACCCGCCGTGGCGATCAGCGCCACTGAAGCCGTGCCCACTGCGCCGTCGCTGGTGGTGTATGACCACGAAAGCGTCGAGGGGATGCGCGCAAGGTCGAGGGCGCTGGGGATCTTGACCCAGCCGATCAGGCGGAAGCAGGCCTCCGGGGCGCGGTCGTGACTCACCCACGCGGCGGGGGTGGTGTCGTCGTCGACCCGGTAGTCGCGGAGCACCGACGAGTCCCACGCGGCGGAGGCGGAGAACCACCGCGGGCTCGCGTTGCTCCCCTGCTGCCGCACCACCATCTTGCCGTTGGTGTCGACCTGGATGCGCCCTGCGCCCGTGGTGCCCGCACTGAACACCGCATCGGCTGCGTGCACGAAAGAGGCGAGGTCCGGGTGCCACCCGGCAGCGTCGGAGGCGCCCGACCACTGGAGCGCGAGCGAGTCCGTCGGGCCGTGGGCGAACGTGGCCGAACCCACGCGCAGCGGGTGCGTGTCCTCGGCAGTGCTCCAGTGCGCGAACCCGTAGAGGTCGATGGGCGCGGTGTCCAGCTTGCGCGCGAGACTCTCAGTGATGTGGTCGAGCGGCACGCTCCAGCGCGAGAGGTTGCCCTTGAGCTGGACGCCAGCACCGACGGTGCCCGCAAAAAACAGAGTGGGGTCCGTGAGCGTCGAGCCATCCGCCGACAGGATGCAGAGCCACAGGGTGCAGAGCCGCGATTGCCAATGACGCGGCCCCCCGGCGGACACGAGCGGCGGGTGCTCGCGGGGCGCATCGTGCGCTCGCAGCGCGGAGCCGTACTTGCCGCGCGTCACCAGCGAGGAAACGAGGTCGTTGCCGCTGATGGACGCATAGGTGAACGTCTCGCGCCCGATGCTCGCGATGCCCGATGCGGGGAAGCCCCCGGTCGCCGCGAGGGTGAAGCTGGTCGACGTGTCGGTGACCGCGGCGGCGAGGAGCTGCGACGTGCGGCCCTCGCGGATCGAGAGGAGCGCGGTCGCGGCGCCGTCCGTGTCGAGGAGCGAGAAGGTCAGGGCCTCGACGCGCACGTCTCCCTTGAGGGGCGAGGCGCGCTCGAACACCTCGAACACCTCCCGCGGGTCGAGAAGATCCGACACGGGATCGAAGGTCGAGGCGTCAGGCAGCGTCTCCGTGAGCGTGCCGGTGCCGGGCCACCACAGCGGGTCCACGGTGCCACTGGTGACGCTGACGGTGGTCGGGCGAATGCCCCCCGGCGTCAGCACCACGGGCACGCCCGCGACGAGGATGACGGGCACGATGCGAGCGCCGGGGGCGAGCGCGGTCGCCCAGTCGATGCGAGCGGTGGTCATCGGTCAAGCCCTCGTCTCAGTCGGCGTGGTCGAGGGTGCGACGAGTCCTAGTTCCCATTCACAGAAGGCCAGCCACTCCGGGCGGAGAAGCTCCGTGCGCGTCGAGAGCAGCGAGTCGGGCGCGACGTACACGCGCCAGATGGACTCGCTCGTGGACGTGCGCGCTGTGCCCCACGACGAGGTGTAGCCGCACAGCGCGTTGCGGGCGCTGTAGAGCACATCGAGCACGCTCCACTCCCGCGCCGTGGTCGTCGAGCCGAGCGCATCCATGTACTCCTCGGCGGGGTACATCGCCGTTGCGTCGCAGCCGTGCGAGGCGCGCAGTGCGGGGGTGGTGGGCTGGAAGTGGACCTTGAGCGAACGCTGCCACGAGGTCAGCGTCGAGGCGATCGCGTACACACGTCCGCCGGTCGTCTGCTCTGCGCCGCCCGCCTGCATCGGCTGCCAGTAGGGGCCAGTGGCGGCGGTGAGTAGCGCGAGGTGCCAGACGGGGCGCGAGCCCCTCACGACGTAGCTGTTATCGATGGGAGGGCCGAAGCTCGACGCGAAGGCGAGGATGCGTTGAAGCGAGGTGCTGAACGCCACCCCGTCGCACTCGCCGCTGACGCCCCCGGTGAAGGTGTAGACCGCCGTCCCGTTCGCATCGACCGTGAGGGAGACCACGTCGTTGGTGTGCCCCGCGCCCGCGCTGGCTGCGTTGATGGCGGTGGCGATCACGCGCAGCAGATCCGACGCGGATGGCGCGAGGGCCATCCGGTAGGTGCCGGTGGGGATCGTGACGCCCACGGGCGACGTGCCTGCCGTGAACGAAAGCTCCACGTCGAGCCCAGCGCCCGCGCTCGTGTACGTGAACTCCGGCGCGAGCGCGTGCGAGGCGAGTGTCACGCGGCCCTCCGCAGGCGAGCGCGGGCCGCGTCGTCGTAGCGGTCGAAGCGCACGCCCACCTCGGCGTCGGTGCTCTCGCGGTTGCCGATGACGGGCGCGTAGTAGTGCTGCACGATGGTCGTCCCTCCCCCTCCGTCGCTGCCGCTTCGCTGTGGACTCACACTGGCCGCGCGCTGGCTGCCACCACCTGCGCTGCTGCCCGAGGCCGCGGGTGCGGTCGCTGCCGCAAGCCCGCCCGTCGCCGCCGCCGCGACGCCGTAGAGGCCCGCGGCGATGAAGTGCGCGGGAGCCGCAGCGGGGTTGACGAACAGCGACGCGAAGCCCGCGCCGAGTTCGATGACGGCCTGCTGTGCGGCGATCTTCGCCCACGCCGCGAGGGTGTCGTGCACGAAGCCCTGGAGCGCCGCGCCCGCCGTCTCCTGCCCCGTCACCAGCGCGTCGAAGTGCGCCGACGCTGCGCCGGTCATGGCGCCGTAGGCGTCCTCCACGGTCTTGCGGAGGTCGACGGCGGCGTTCGCCTGGTCGGCGAAGAAGCCCCGGATGCGGCTGGTGTTGGAGCGCTCCTCCGCAAGCCGGTTGAGCCGCGACTGCTCCGCGCCCTTGCCGCGCTCGTTGCTCCGCGCGTTGTCGTTGGCCGCCTGGACGGCGGCGAGGTCGCGCGCGATCACGGCGGCGGTCGCCTCGGCGCGGCTGTGCTGCTCTGCGAGGTAGCGCGCCTCTTCCTCGCGCTCCTTCGCGTCGAAGGCGATCATGGAGGCGCGGCGCGTCTCGTCGGTCTGCTGGAACATCTCCGCGCGACGCCCGCCGCCACGGCGCTGCCGTCCGAGGATCTGCGTCGCCTCGTCGGCGCTGAACGTCATGTCGCTGCCGCGCCCCGCGCCCCCGCCCGCGGTCGCGGCGGCGGCTTCGGGGGCTGCGGTCGTGCGCTCGTTGTTGCTGGCGTTGTAGGCGTCGCGGAAGCCGCGCAGGCCGTCTGCCGCGAAGCCCATCGCCTGCGACGCGCGTCCGCCCTGCGCCGCCGCGCCCATCGCGCGAGCGGCGGCGGCGGGTCCATCGGAGAGCGCGGCGAGGCCTGCGACGGCCACGTCGAGCGCGGTGAGGATGGGCGCGAGCGCGAGGCCGATGGTGCCCGCGACCACCTGCGCGACGTTGCCGATCTGCGTCAGGATGTAGGCCGCGGTCGACCCCACGGCCTGCATCTTCACCTTGAGGTCGTCGGCGTCGGAGGTCGCGCCGCGGGTCGCGGAGGAGAACGACTGGATGCGCGCGAGCTCCGTCACGAAGGCCGACGCGGCGGTGCGCTGCGCGTCTTCGAGCGAATCCTTGTAGCGCTCGACCGCATCGGCGGCAGTGTCCGTCGCGGCGGCGGTGTGCCCCGCTTCGGCCACGACGCCCGCGAGGCGCTCCTGCACCGTATGGCCCTCGCCCGCGAGCTCGGAGAGCCCCGCGCCGAAGCGTTGGAGGCCGCCCTCGCGCCCGCGCACGAGCGCCTCCGTCAGCATCTCGGCGGCGCCCTGGACGGTGGTCCCGAGCTCTACCGCCTTCGATCCGGCGAGGCGCATCACGGCGTCGAGCTCCGTCTGCGTGAGTCGGATGTCGGACGCGGCGGCACGCCCTGCGACGCCCATTGCGGTCGTCTCGTCGGCGAAGCGCCCCGCGCTCTCGGCGGCGCGGTCGAAGTCGAGCCCCATGCGTGCGGAGAGTTCGCGGAGGTTGGCCTCTTCCGTCGCGAGCGCGGTCACACGGCCGACCGCCGCGTCGATGCCGCCCGCGAGCGCGAGCACGCTCATGTGAATTTCGTTGAAGGTGTTGGCGGCGCGCCCGAGCGCGTCGAAGGTCTGCGAGAGCCGCGAGGTGCCCACGGCGCTCCGCTCGGCCGACGTGCCGATGCGGTCGGAGGCGAGCGCCACGCGCTCCAGCGCGGTTGCCGCAGCCGGTGCGCCGGGGGTGGTGACCGGGATGTCGAGGCCGTCATTCACAGGGAGCCTTGAGCGACGCCATCGCCGCGAAGTAGTCGGCCACGGTCACGCCCTCGACGAGGACGTGCTGCACCGCTCCCACCGTCGCCCCGCAGTCCGTGTGCAGGCGGTGGCGCGTCACCTGCGCGAGCCGCGTCAGCAGCGCCTCGACGGCCGCGGCGTCGCCGCCGGTGAGGTCGAGCGCGAGGAGCGCGAGGCGCGGGGTGGTGTCGGCGGGGGTGCTCATGGAGGGGGCTTCTTCCGGGCGGCCTCGCGCTCCTGCGCCTCGATGGCGCGGTCGCTGGCGAGGGCGGCGCCCTGCGCGGCTTTGAGCGCGGCGAGCGCGGCGAGGTCGGCGGCGGTGAGGTCGCGGCCGAGGGTGGTGTCGAGGGGGACGTGCCAGTCGGCCGCGAGCGCCACGGCCTGCGTCACCTCGAGCAGCCACGGTGACGCGCGCTCGACGCACGCGAGGGGGCACGTCGCGGCGGGCGGCGTGCCGGTGACGCGCGCGGCGTGGTCGGCCTCGGCGCGCAGGTCCGGGTCGAGCGCCGGCGGCGGCGTGTGCCCGGCGGCGGGGCAGCCCCACCGGCGCTGATACTCCCGGGCGCCCTCGGTGAGCACCGCGAGCGTGGCGGCGTCCTCGGCGCGGCTGCCGCTCGACGGCGGGGGGCAGCGGTCGAGTTCGCGGAGGCGGGCGCAGCCGCACTGCGCGCGGGTCGAGTCTAGCGCGCGAGCATCAGACCAGGCGGCAAGGCGAAAGGGGCCAGCGCCCCGGGGCCCGCCTCCCGGCGCACGATGATGACCGCGGCGAGCTCGTTGATGGCCTTGTTGCCGTAGCCGTCCGCGATGTGGTCGAGCCACTCGTCGCTCGCGATGAACACCTTGGACCCCGGCGAGAGCGGCTGGAGGCCGCCGTGGTCCGCGGCCTTGTGCTCGACGCCCTGCGCGTCGACGAAGCTGTGGCAGGCGAGCAACACCGCGTTCTGCGCGCGGCGCGGCCCCGTTTCCCCGAGCACCACGCGGGCGCCGGCGGAGGTGAGCGGCTGCACCCGGAAGAGCGCGAGCCGCGCGCCCGGTCGCAGCGGCAGCGCGTCGCGGTCGGCGTCGGCGCGCGAGCGCTCGTAGGCCGACAGGAGCGAGGCCGCGTTGGGCGCGGCGAGGTCGAGGGCCGGGTCGCAGTTGGGCGAGCCGTAGGTGGCGCCCACGAGGGCGACGTCGAGGGGGAGGCTGGGGTTCATGCGGGGCGTGCTCCGGTGCGGTGGGCGGCGATCTATCCGAAGGCGATGCGGCTCGTCGCGAGGACGAAGTCGAGGTCGGTGCCGGTCTCCCCGTCGAGGGCGACGGTGGGGTCCTGCAGACCGTGGAAGGCGAGGTCGAAGTAGAGGCGCTCCCCGACCTTCACGGGCTTGGGCTCCATGAGCAGCCGCGCGTCGGGCACCTCGACGATCCAGAACGAGGCCGCGGTGCCGGTGCCGATGCGCTGCGCGTAGACGATCTGGTACGACGTGTCGGCCGCGAAGCCCGCGTGCCAGTCGTGGTCGAAGCGCGTGCGGATCGTGGCCTTGCACGCCTCGGGGCGCCCGCCCGTGTTGATGACGCTCGCCACGGTCTGCGTCGCGCCGGGGTCGCGCACGAGCTCCCAGGTGTTCGCGCGCTCGAAGCCCATGGACTCGCACGGAAGCCGCACGGCACGGTCGACGGTCGAGGCGTTGGTGACGTTGGGCGCGACGTAGACCGAGGGTGTCCACGCGAAGGAGGCACCCATCTCGTCGGTGGCCTGCGCGGTGCTCAGACCCTGCGCCGAGGGGCCGGTGTAGTTGGTGGCCGTCAGCGCCATCGTGAGCTTCGGGAGCTTCGCCGTCTCCAGCGAGAGCGCGAGGTCGCCGTAGCACCCGTTGAAGGTCCACTGCGCGGTGGAGTCCCCGACGATCGCCTGTTGCACCGTGAGGCTGTTGGCGTGCGACTCGGCGGGCGCGTAGTTGTAGAGGTTGCGGACGATCGTGCCGTCAGTGGCGGGCGCCGCGGAGAGCGCGGGGGCGATGGTGATGGTGTCGGGCGAGGCTCCCGTGTCGATGTCGAGCACCTTGGCCCACTCCATCTCAGAGCCGACCTGCACCGCGATGAAGGTCCCCTTCTTGAAGGTCGCGGCGCTGGTGACGTTCAGCACGGTGGTGGTGCTCGCGGTGCCGCTGATGGTGGTCCCGACGGCGGCGGCCTCCGCGCCCATCGCGTGCTTGAGCAGAACGCGGGGCGTCAGCGAGCCCACCGCGCCGGCCGCCGTGAGCTGGTTCGCGGCCTTGGTCGCCTTGAGGTAGCAGGCGAGGTTGCCGACCTTCGACGCGATGCGGATGCCGTGCACCGGGAGCGGGTTGTCGTCGCGCCGCACGCGCTCGTCTGCGACCGGCAGCAGCTCCTCGGCGGCGCCGTCCACGATCAGGTCGGAGCCGATGGCGAGGATGGCCGTCATCGCCTCGGGGAAGGAGCCCGAGGGGGTGGTGCCGAAGGTCGTCTCAAGGCCGATGCGCGTGCGGCGTTCGCGGGCGATGTCGTTGGTGGCGCTCATGGATGCTCAGGGGCCGCGGGGCGCGGCGAAGGGGGTCACTTGGTGCGGGAGATGACGACGAGCGCGCGGCGCATCCCGCGCAACAGGCTGCCGGTGGCGACGCCGATGCGCGGGTCCAGGCCTCGGCGGCGCTTCGACGCGAGGTAGCCCGGCGAGAGCGGGCGCAGGGTGAGGTCCGCGCCGCTCTTCTCCAGCCGGTCGACGTACACGGCGCGGATCGCGTACCCGCCGACGACGAGCGCGGGGAGCATCCCGAGGGTCTTCGACGCGCGCAGGCTGTCTTGCAGCTTCTGGAGGATGGCCTGCGTCGCGGCCTCGCGGGCCCGCCCGGTGAGGCGCAGCACGGGGCGCGCGGGCTGCCCCTGCGTGCCGCCATCGAGCCACACGAGGTGCTGCGCGTCCTCCGTGGGGAGCGTGAGGCGCATCGTGTACGCGCGCCCGAGCTCGGCGGCGATGCCGCGGGCCTGCGCGGAGAGGCGACCCGCCGAGGCCTTCACCCGGCGGACGTCGATCGCGACGACGGGGGCGCTCACGGGTCGTCGGCGTTCGCGTTGTCCGACTGCCACCGCAGCGTGTACATCGACACCGCGAGCATCCGGCCGTTGCCGAGGTCTTCGAGCGTCGTCTCGCCCTCGCGCACGCACGCGAGCGGCACGGGGTCGGTGTCGCCCGAGGCGCGCAGGAGGTCGGGGCAGGCGAGCGCGCGGCGGATGCGGCGGGCGTCCATCAGCGCCCGCTCCTGGGGCTGGAGGGCGACCGTGGCCGCCGTCTCGCCCGTGGCCGTCGAGAGCGCCCCGGAGAGCGCGGAGCCGTACATCACGGCGTGCGTGACGCTGACGCGCACGGCGTAGAAGTGCGGGCCGTCGAGGGGGTTGTTGCTGCCGTCGTCGGCCTCGGAGAGCCAGTCGACGCGGCACGCGCGGTCGAAGGCGCCCGCCGGGTACGACGGGTCACGGAGCGGGGCGCCGTCCTGCGCACGGCGGAAGCGCCCGACGGGGATGCTCTTGGCGAGCGCGTCGGGGCCGAGGCTGCTGTCCGCCCCGCGCGCGTCGCAGACGATCGCGAGGAGCCGGTTGCGGAGGGCGAGGTAGGGGTTGCTCACTGCGCGGTCCGCTCGAGCACGAGGGTCATCTGGTGAGGGCGCGTGGCGTCGGCGTCCACGAGCCGGAAGCGCTCGCCGCCAGGGCTGAACTCGTCGCCTTCCAACAGGTAGTAGACGACGCGATCCTCCCCCGCGGCGGGGCAGAGTTGCGCCTGCGTGTAGCCGCCGCCCGCGTAGTCGAGCGTGATGGGACCGACGACGTACTGCCCCTCCATCAACACACCCGCGGAGGCCGCCGCGGTGCCGCCGCCGAAGTACCCCGCCGCCCCGCCGCCCGACCGCACGCGCGGCGAGGGGGAGAGGACGGTGGTCGACGTGCTCGCGAGCGTCGAGCCGGTGACGCCCACCGGCCCGCTGTACGTCGCGACGACGACGGAGACGGTGGTCGGCCGTGCGCCCACGCGCTCCGCCGCGCGACGGCCGGCGTCGGCCGCGGCGCGGTGGGCGGCGCGCAGGGACGCGGCGGACACTAGTGCACCTCGATGTTGCCGGGGCCGCGCGTGAGGGCGCGACCCGCGGCGAGGACGTGCGAGAGCCCGCAGGCCCGCGCGAGGCGGTCCCGCAGCTCCGCGCGCCGGGCGACGAGGCGGTCCGCGATGGAGGCGCCCTGCGACGTCTCCCACTCCACCTCGTCGACCCGCTTGAGCCCCGCCGAGGCGGTGGCGTCCTGCTCCTGGTCGTCGAGCGCCGCGAGATCCGCGAGGAGCCCGCGGACGATCGTCAGCGGGGACTCCACCTCCACCGGGTAGGTGCCCGAGTGCAGGCGTCGGCACACGACGGAGATCGCGGAGCCGGTGACGGCGCGGACGGTCACCACCTCGCGCACGGAGTCCACGTCGAGCACCACGCGCGAGCCCAACGCGAGGCCCGCGACGGAGGCGAGGGTGAGCGACGCGGGACCGGCCGCAGTGACCGCCGTGGTGGAGGTCGTGGGCGCGACGGAGGACGAGGCGACGTGGTCGCGGATCACGTCGTAGACCGCGCGAATCCCGATGTAGGGCGTGGCCCCCACGTCGAGCACGTTGTCCAACACCTCGGCTTTGATGCGACCGAGCTCGTCGTCTGTCAGCGTCGCCACGGGCTCAGCTCCAGAGCTTGCCGCGGGGGATGTAGCGGGCGGTCACGCTCGTGACGTCGCCCGACGCGGTGGCCGCGCCCGACAGGGTGGCCGAGACGCGCACCTGCTGGAACGCGTAGGCCGCCATCGGGACGAGGATCGCGATGGTGCCGGTGGCCGCGAGGGTGGTCGGCGCGGTGTTGGGCAGGTCCACGAGGTTGACCCAGGTGGTGCCGTCGACCGAGCCCTGAACGCGGAAGGTCGCGACGACCGAGCCCGTGACGATGGTCGCGGCGCAGTCGAAGACGAGCGTCCCCGCCTGGTAGTCATCGGACATGATCGCGGTGCCGTAGCGCGCGGTGCCGTTGGCGCTCGTCACCGAAGGGAGCGAGGCGCGGGAGGGTCGCTGGAGTGCCATGGTGCGTGTGTCTCCTTCGACTCAGCAGCTGTGGACGTTGACGATGAAGCGATTGTCGAGGAGCGCTTCGCCCTCGTAGGCCAGCCAGATGACCTTGGCCGTCTCGCCGTAGTTGTCGTCCGTCGAGGACGCGACGCGGCACGGGCCGCTCGATACGCGCCCGACGGCGCCGGGGCCGAACATGCAGCCGTGGTCGATCGGCACCGTCGAGCCGATGGTCGACACGTCGATGACGTTGGTGTTGCTCTGGTAGACGTCGATGCCCGCGACGCGCTTGACCAGCGACATCGAGAGCGGGTTGATCGGGTTGAGCTCGCCCGTGAACGGCGCCTGCCGCACGAAGTCCGGGTCGGTGTTGAGCTGCCGCGCCTGGCGGGGCGACAGGATGCAGACGTACTGCCCGTTGGCGAACCGCGGGATGTTGAGCGTGGTCAGCTTCTCCTGCATCCGCAGGAGCGCGTCCCAGTCCATCGAGCGCTGCCCCGCGACGGTGCCCGCCGGGAAGGCGCCCGAGTCGGCGGTCTGCGCGCCCTGCGCGTCGCCCGGGAAGATGATGTTGGCGCCGCTGTCGTAGACGAGGCCGTACACCGAATCGACGAACTTGAGGCGGTCGCGCCAGAGGTCCATGCCGATGATCGGCACCAGCCCGTGCACGGCGCGCTCGGCGTCGAGGCGGTCGACGGCGCGCGGGGCGACGCGGCTGTTGACCGAGTCGTAGGGACCGGCGCGGCGGGCGATGGTGATGCTCACCTGCTCCTGCGTCAGGTCCACCGGCACGGTGCTGATGGACTGCGAGGCGGCGATGGTGCGCGACGCGGCGGTGTACCCGCCCCCGCTGAACACCGGGCGGTTGATGCGGATGGTGTGGCCGGGCTGTCCCGCGGCGAGCTCGCCCGAGACGACGATCGCCTCGGAGTACGGGAGATCGCCCGCGATGAGCGCCTGCATCATGCGGTACTGCATGGGCGCGGCGCCGTCGCCTCCGATGGCGCGGTCGGGGCTGATGCCCAGGTCGCCGACGCGGGACAGCTCCGCGTTGGCGTCGGCCATGAAGACCATCCGCGCGTAGAGGTACTGCGGCTCCGGCTGGCGGAGCATGAGGCTGGAGGTGCGGTCGAAGAACTCGGTCGGGAGCGTGACTCGGGAGACGGTCATGGTGGTGCTCGGGCCGCGACAAGGCGGCGACGGGGGTCAGGGTCGTGAGGGACGCGGGAGCGATCAGGAGGGGCGGGCGGCGCGGGCGCGGGCGATGGCCGCGCCGTGGCCCGCGGCGAACGCGGCGGCGCTGATGTGCGCGCCCTTCGCGACGAGGCTGTCGTAGTGCGCGAGCGCCGCGGCGTCGGGCGACTGCACCGGGGCGGGCGCGGGCTGCTGCGTCGGGACGGCGGTCGACGCGCCGGGCGGCAGCGTCACGGGGCCGGTGAGGCCGTTGGCGCGCATCGTCGCGAGGGCGTTGCGCTGCGCGATGGGGTCGTCGCCCGCGAAGGCCCGCACCGCGGCGCGAACGTTCTCGGGGACCGCGGCGAGGTCGCGCGCCACGTCCTCGCTCACGATCGCCATGAGGGCGTCGATGCGCGGGTCCGCGGCGGGCGCCGGGGGCTCGACCGCGGGCGCCGCCGTGGGGGCAACGGGGGCCACGGCCGCGGGCCGCACGGGCGCGGCGGCGTAGGGGTTGAGCACCCGGGGCGCGGCCTCCGGGTCGGGGCGCGGCGCGGGGACCGTGGGCGCGGCGGGGTCGGCCGGCGCGGGCTGGGTGGGGTCGCTCATGGAGGCTCCTCGGGTCAGGCCGCGGGGGGCGGCGGGGGTTCGGAGGCGCGGCCGGTGTCGGCGTCGATGTCGCTCGCGGCCTTGATGTCGGCGGCGGTGATGACGGCCTCGTCGGTCGCGCCGTCGGTGGTGGTCAGCGTCACGGTCACGTCGCCCGACGGGTCGAAATCGAGCACCAGTCGGCGCGCGGCGACCACGTCCATCCCGCCCGCGCACGCGAGCATGACGCACGCCTCGCAGACGTTGGCGACGCGCGAGGCGTCGGCCGCGCTGGTCTGCTCCTCGTCCACGATCAGGCCTCGGTGTAGACGCAGGTGATGGCGTAGGGCTCGACCACCGGGGCGGTCGCGCTGATCGTCGAGTTCGTCGAGCCCGTCAGCCAGCCGTCGCTCTTGGGGACGACGGTGACGACGTTGCCGCTGAACGTCAGGTACCCGGCGTGCGTCACCTCGACGCCCGCGGTGGTCTGCGTGGTCAGCGGGCGCGAGAGGGCGACGGCGCGCAGGGTGACGGTCTTGCCGTTGCGCTTGGCGGCGCTGATCGCGGCGCCGACGTCGATGGTGATGGTGTCCGTCCCGCCGACCGCGGCGACGCCGTTGTTGTCGCAGGTGACGGTCGCGGTCTGCGCGAGCGAGAGGGACGAGGCGCGGGCGGCGTCGGGGCCGCGATCGAGAACGACGTTGCGGGTGACGAGTGCGACTGAGGCCATGGTGAGTACCTGTGCCGCGCGGTGGCGGCGATGGGGTGCGGATCAGCGGCGCCGGGGTGGCGTCGCGGGGACAGGGGCGATGGGGCGCGGCGCCTCGACGGCGGGCGCCGGGGCATAGCGGAGGTGCACGACGAGCGGCGACTCCGCGGGCGTCAACGATTCCACGAGCGCGAGGCCCGGCAGCGAGCGCAGTGCCTCGACGTCAGCGGACACGCGGGCAGCGTGGGCTTCGGCGCTGGCGTAGATGAGCGACGCGCCGAAGTCGGACGCGACCGCCACTGGCGCGTCGGGTCCGTCGCCGATGGCGGCGGTGATGTGGTCAGCCAGGGTCAGCATGGGGGCTCTCTCAGGTGATCGTGACGCGGCCGTAGTCGGCGACGCGCGCGGCGAGGGCGCCGGTGCGCGTGCCGATGGGCTCGCCGCCGTAGCCGTCGCGCGCCTTGCGCTTGGCGTAGGGGATGGTCAGCAGCCGCAGGTGCTCGTCGCGCACCTTCCCGGCGAAGCGGCGCACGATCCACGAGAGCGCGGCATCGGCGAGCGCGTCGCGGATCTCGCGATCGGTAGGGACGCGGCGCGAGGCCTCGAAGCGGAGCGTCACCTCCGCGAGCACCGCGCGGCGCATGGCCGTCGTGGTCGCCGCGAAGTCGCGCCCCTGGTCGGCGAGGATCTCGATCAGCTCGTCATACGACAGGCCGCTGTAGTGCCGACCGGGCACCTCCAGCGCCACGGTGAACCCTCGCCCGATGCCGGTGATGGCGCGGGTGATCTCCCCGCGCGTCGCGCTGCGGGCGGCGGGCGTGGTGCCCGTGCGCCGATGCTCGCGGGGCGAGGGCCGGGGCGTGCGCGCCGTGCCGCCCGCGGGGAGCGGGAGGCTGCGACCGCGGCCGATGGGGGCGCGGGCGACCATCAGGGCGCGAGGCACTGCTGAATGAGGATGGCCTTCTCGATCTCCAGCGTGGCGATCTGCGCGTGGCGGTCGGGGCTCCCCGTGTTGCGGTAGAGGACCGAGTTGCCGAGGCGCTGGCCGAGGAAGATGCCCGACACGAACTCCCCGGCCTCGGCGCGGGTGAGCAGATCGCGGAGCATCTCCACCACCTGCGCCTTCGTGTCAGCGTGCGGGTCGATGCATCGGACGCTCATGGCGTAGGCTCCACGGGGGCGTCAGCAGCGGGCGACGGAGCGCCGCCGAACGCCGCAGGGACGGGCGTCGGGGGTTTCACGACGACGCTCGCGAGCATCGACACACACGCATCGCGGGAGAGCGGGAGCGACGCGGCCAGCATCTCGACGCCCGCCTCGCGGGGGTAGAGCCCCTGCGCCACGTCCACGATGATCTGCCGCATCCCGGCCATCTGCGCGCCATTGAGCGCGGCGCCGGGGTCTTTGATCGCAGCCGGGTCGATGCCCGCGGCGACGGGCGCCTCGACGGGCTCCACCACGTCGGCGGTCCCGGCGTCCGTGACTGTCGGCGCATCGTCGGTGGGCGCATCCCGCAGCGTCGAGAGCGTCGAGCGCACGGCTTCGTGCGAGGCGGTGGCGTCGTCGTCGATCGCGTCGAGCTCCGCGGCTTCGTCGAGCGTGCCGACGAGCGGCGCGAGCAACCGCACGGCGGAAGCGCGGCTCATCACGCGGCCCTCGACGGCCTTCGTCGAGGCCTCGACGGCGGCGCTGATGTCGCCCCACCCTGGCTCGAAGTACTCGCCCCACGCGAGCGTCAGCGCGGGCGGGTTCCACGCGGGGGCGCCATCGCTCCCCACGGCCCAGCACTTCGCCAGCGCCCCGCGGGCCTTCTCCCACGCGGAGAGGCGCACGCCGTCGGCAGCGGCAGCAGCCCCGGCGCAGAGGCGCAGGAGCTGGCTCACGATCTCCACGAGCGCGTCTCCGTACTCCACGCGGAGGTTGTCCGCGGTGTCGAGCTGCGGGCCGTGGAGCATCGCGAGCGCCCGCGCCGAGAGGTCGCCGCCGCCGAGGGTGGCGGGGTCGACCATCACGACGCCCATGTTGTCGGTCACCACGCGGCCGAGGCGGTCGAGCGCGCCCTGGATGATGTTCGCGCCGGCGCCCGTCGACTCCAGCAGCTTCGCGTCGCTGCCCGTCGCGAGGTCCCACACCTTGCCGGGGGCCTTCTGCGTCGCGGGGCGAGCGCCGCCGCGCGCCCACTGCGGGAGGATGCTGTTGAACCACGAGAACCCGGGCGGCGGGGCCTGCGCCTCGCGGCCGGGGGCGCCGAGGGGCATCGCAGGCTTCTCGGGGTCGACACCCGTCCGCACTATCTGCGGCTCCCCGTTGTAGAGCGCGTTGCGGAGGAGCTGCGAGAGCTCGAGGTCGATCGCCGCGAGCTCATCTTCGAGGCCCTCGGCGAGCGCGTGCCCGTCGACCGCGTGCGACTCCTCGACGGCTTCGCAGAGGTTGCGCGTCCAGACGACGGCCACGAACTCGATCGGGCGGCGGTGCGCGTGCGGCACCTGCGACCACGAGAAGTTGGGGGATGCGAGCGTCTCCGCGGCGATGGTCTGATAGGCGAGGTCGAGCCCGTCGCCGATCTCGCGGCGGTAGACCATGAGCTTGCCGCCCGGTCCCGGCACCTTGTACTGCACCACCAGGCGCACGATGGCGCCAGACGCATCACGGCTCGCGGCGCACCACTTCGCCGGGAGGATCCGGACGCGCGGCAGCCCGCCCGCGAGGGACTGCACCGCAACAGAGGTGCCCGTCTTGAGCCCCTCGACGATCAGCGCGCGGAGGCGCGGCGAGAGCTTGGCGGCGGTCTTGAGCTCGTCGGCGAGCGCTTGGAGCGCCTCGCGCTCGGCGTCGGAGAGGGCGACGCGGTAGCCCTGCGCGCCGACGTGGAGCGCGGGGAACGAGCGCTCCCCGGCCACCATGTGCGCGAGGCGGAGGCCTGCGGTGCGGGCGAGCTTCGCGCGGACGGCGGGGGCGCGGTCGCGGAGGGGGACGCTACTGTCCCAAAAGCTAGGGCGCGGGTCGATGTCGACGCCGTTCCACAGGGCCTCCATGCGCGTCATCGCCCAATAGCGCGCATCCTCGCCCAGCGCTTCGACCTCGCGGGAGGTCTGCGCGGCGGCGGCAGTGGAGGCGTTGGTGAGCATCAGAGGTCGTAGGTGGATTCGCGGGCGGGGCCGCGTTCGCGCTGCGGGTCGACCACGAGATCCGTGATGGCCCACACCAGCGCGTCGAGCCGGTCGGGGGACTGGCGCGAGGTGCCCGGGTCCCAGGAGGTCAGTTGATCTTCGAGCTGCGCCAGCGGCCCGACGTGCGACACGCGGCCCTGTTCGTAGAGCGCGGCGACGGGCTCCGCGCGGACGACCTTGCCGCGGCTCGCGTGGACGGTGCGAACGGGCGCTCCGGGCTCCACCATGCGGAGCGTCGCGGCGACCATCTCGCCGCCGTTGTTGACCTCCGCCACGATGCGGTCGGCCTCATGGGTGCGGTACGCGGCGACGGCCCGCCGCGCCCACTCCGTCGGGGCGTAGCGCCCGCTCGCGTCGGCGAGGACGTACACCCGATCGTCCCAGCCGAGGCCCGCGACGACGATGCCCGTCTCGTCGCTCTCCTCGCCCGACGTGGCCGCCGGGTCGACCGCGACCACCACGCGCCGGAGCGCGGGGGCCGACTCGACGCGCGCGGCCTCGATCGCCGCCCACTTCCACAGCGCCCCGGGGGCGTCGGTGAGGATCTCCCCGTCAAGCTCCTGCCGCCCGAGGCGGGTGCCGGCGTACCGGCGTTCCAAGTCGGCCACCACGCCCGCGGCGAGGTTGACGGCGTTGTCCCGCGTGCGGCCGCGGGTGACCACGGTGCCGGGGGCGCGGAGCAGGCCCGTCACCAGCGGCGTCGGGCGGGGGGTCGTGGTGACCACCACCTGCGGCCGGGCGCCGAGGCGCAGGCCGAAGCGCAGTTGGTCGAAGGCCTCGGGGTAGCGCCACGAGGCGAGCTCGTCGAGCCACGCCGCGTCGTGCTGCGGGCCGCGAAGCTGGTCGGGCTCGTCGGCCGAGTAGGTGGTCGCGATGGCCCCGTTGGGCCACGTCAGCCGACGACGCGACGAGTTCCACTCCGGGCGCTCGCCGGGGGGGCTGATGCGTAGAATGCCGCTCTCCCCCTCGACGACCACATCGCGGACGTCGGAGGCGGTACGCGCCACGAGCGCGATGCGGCCGGCCTTCCCGGTGGTCGCCATGTGGCGGACCCACTCGGCGCCCGTGCGCGTCTTGCCCCAGCCGCGGCCGGCGAGGATGAGCCACGTCGACCACACGCCCGGGGGCGGGAGCTGGTCGGACCGCGCCCACGTCGGCCAGTGATGGAGGAGCGCCTCAGCCTGCGCTGGAGTCAGGCGGCGGATCTCCCGCGCCAGTCGCTCCGGGTCGCAGGATGCGAGCGAAGCGGGCGGCGAGTTCGTCGCGAGCATCATGGGTGACCGTCACGCTCTCCGCGGGGAGCGTGCCTTCGATGCGCCGCCGGATGAGCTCCGTCTCGGCGCGGGTCTTGGCGCGGGTGAGCTTCGATTGCTTGCGCTGCGCGGTGCGCCCTTCGATCGCGAGGAGCGTCGAGGCGAGCGACGCCTGCGCCTTCGCGAGCGAGGCGATGTCCTTCGGCTCGATACCGACGCCCGCGCCCGTCTCGTCGGACAGCACGCGGTCGATCAGTGCCATGGTGCGGTCGAGCGAGCGACGCCCCTTGCGCAAGCCGCGGGTGCACGCCTGCTCATGGAGCTGCGCTCTCTCGCGGTCTTTTCGCTTCCGCACCCACGCCGTCGCGACGCTCACATCGACGCCCGCCTGACGAGCCGCCTCGGAAGCGTTGGCCGTCGAGGCGTACACGCGGGCGATCGTCTCGATCTGCGCGGGCGTGAGGGGCACACCGCGGGGCATCAGTCCGCCCTCCGCATCGCCTTCGCCCCGGGGTCCTCCGGCCACTCGACGCCCCACCGGGCGCGCTCGCGTCGGGTGACCGCGGCGAGCTGGTCGAGCGTCGTCACGACGCGCACGCGGCCCATCGTGGCCACGGTGTACGTCCCCTGCCGGTCGGTAACCGCGGGCCCGATGGGGCGCGGGGAGAGCGCGTCGAGGCAGGCGTCGCGCACCTTGCCCCACGCGGCCGACTGCTCGTGCTCGCGGTCGTCGCGGTGCGCGCTCACGCGGCCCCCATCGTCGGCGCATCGGGCACCACGAGCGCGAGCACCTGGCGGCGAGCGCCGGAGCCGAGCTCGCGGGGCGCGGTCGCGAGCGCCGGGGCGTTGGCCGCGAGGACGCGGTACGCGGCGCTGCGGGACATCCCAGCGGCCATCAGGTCGCGAGCGGTGAGAATCGCCATGTCGTGGGTTGCGCCGTCGTGCGATGCCCCGGAGGGCGCACCTGTGGCGCTGTGGCGACCCTACGCTGGGACGATGGTCCTGTCTAGGGGCTGTCGACGAATGCGCGCGGGCGGCGGTCAGCGCAGGGTCGCGAGCTGCGCGGCGAGTTCGGCGACCTCAGCGACGGCGGCGGCCCGCTCGGTCGGCGAGGCTGCGTTCCACTTGCGCCACCCCTCTTCGATGAAGGGGATGGCGTCGACAGGCACCACGGGCTCGCGCACCCGGTCGCGCGGCACGTCTCCCGAAGCCCGAAGCCCTGCGCCGTGCGGGCGATGCGCGCCACGTCGCCCGCGGTGAGTCCGGGCGGGAACGTCGGCGCCTTCACGACGGCCTCCCGCGGTACGGGTGAGCCGCGACGGTCGGGCCGTACTCCTCACAGAGCGGCGTGCCGTAGCACATCCCCGGGCGACGCCCGTGCGGGTTCTGGAGCCACACGTCGCAGGCCACGGGCGGGTCAACCCACCATCGCTCCCAATGCCCGCCGCGCAGGCGTCGATACCAGCGGAAGCCCGCGAAGAGAGCGTCGGGCACGCTCATGCCGCCCTCTCCCCGCCCGCGTCGCCCCACGCCGCGCAGGCGTCGGACAGCGCGCCCACGCCCCACGCGAGGAGCGCCGCCGTGGCGCGCTCGACGCCCGCTGTGGCCGACGCGAGGCGCCCCGCGGCGGTGTCGGCGGCGAGCTTGGCGACGGTCAGCCCGGTGACGGCCTCGGGGGCGCGGGAGCCACGGGCCACCCGGAGCGCCGCGTGGTGCGCGGTCTGCGCCTGCGCGGCGAGATCGGTCGCCTTGCCGTGCGCCACCGTCGCCCGGTCGAGCGCGTCCCGCAGGTCCGCCGGCCCGCACTGCCGCGCGTAGAGCGCCGCGAGCGTCCCGAGGTCCCCGACGTGCGCGCGGTCCACGAGCCATCGGAGCGCCGCCCGGTGCTCGAGCGCGACGCCCGCGATCCGCGCCCACGCCCCCCGGCCTCGCCCGACGGCGCCGGCGTCGATCGCGCGCTCG
>ERZ650304.440-NODE-440-length-22215-cov-6.059296_pt1 | contig 22215 bp, 16 predicted proteins | sample MGYA00376240_ERZ650304 | MGnify/ENA primary metagenome ERZ650304 (study PRJEB26733, sample SAMN07839271) | wastewater metagenome | biome: small river; feature: stream; material: water | place: USA: North Carolina | collected 2016-03-01 ... | reverse complement strand
GTGCCTTATGCGTGGAAACTGCATAAGGGATGGTGTCAAATTCGGAGAAAGCTAAGTTCAGAAATGAATACGCTAACGTCGAGCCAAGCTTCAGTGCGAAAGTGCTATTGAAGGTATAGAGACTAGACGGCAACCATCTAAGTAAGGATGCAAATCTTTATATGATGAATGCATAGTCCATGGAGGAGTGAAAGCCACACAAACCGGAATGCTTTGGCCCCTGGTTCAAGTCCTGTGGGGGCTTTGTCTTTTAAGCGGTGATTTAATTAACCGCGGAGCGACTCTAGCAATAACAGATCGTTCATTTATATTCTGATTTCTTCAGATGATTAAAAGACTTTCGATCATCTAGCCCCCAGCTTTCCCAGCCATCTCCAAAAAGCTCATGGGGATGCTGTGTTCTATCGGATCCATTTCCACATGCCATTGAATTCGACGGGCAATATCTCTCGCATCCCCAGCATACTCGTTCTGGATGTGGTGGGTTGAGGGGAAATTTTTTTAGCATATCAATTTTTATGTGTATTTAAACCTATGTTTATCTCCAAGTATTTGATTTATGGCAAATGAAGTCTGCATTTCAAGCGTTTAAAGAGACCTTATTGTTGGGCATAGTTCTATAGAGCTATTTCAATAACCCATGGTTACGTGGAGAATCCAAAAATCTAAAAACAATAGACCTTTTGATCCCTAGCTTACGGAGTTTGTCTGAATATGAAATACCAAGTTGATTTTGAGAAATTAGCCAACGTGATGGGTGATGGTGTTGTGATTTCAGATGCCAAAGGTGATATTGTTTTTTGGAATGCATCTGCAGAAAGAATTTTCGGATACTCGGCTGCTGAAGCTCTAGGCAAAAGTTTGGACATCATTACGCCAGAGCGTTTTAGATTACGGCACTGGGATGGGTATAAAAAATCCATGGAAACGGGAACGACCCGCTACGGTTCTACCTTGCTCACCGTACCGGCCCTTCACAAAGAAGGCAAAGCTTTATCAATTGCTTTTACAGTGGCAATGCTGATGGATGAAGATGGCAATGTAGGCGCTATCGCAGCCATTGTTAGGGATGATACAGAGCGCTTTCAGACAGATCGTGAACTCAAAAAGCGCATTGCAGAATTAGAGGCGAAGTCTTAATTAAAGTAGATATGACAAAAAAGACCACCCCTCTTTTTGCGCTAGGCTTTAGACCATTTTATTTATTGGCGGCATTTTGGTCTGTAGCGGCTATTTTGGAATGGCTGATGGAGCTTAGTGGTTCAGGCATTCGAGGGATTGGCTCGATTCCTGGAATTCAGTGGCATGCTCATGAAATGATTTTTGGGTTTGCAACAACAGTTGTAGCTGGCTTCTCCCTAACTGCAGTTAGATCATGGACGGGGCTTGAGACACCTAAGGGCAGATCGTTAATGCTGCTAGCATTTTTCTGGATTGCGGGACGACTTGGTCCGTTATTTAGTTCGTATTTTGTGATTATTGACATTCTGTTTTTGCCGATCATCGCAATGATTATTGGTAAGTTGATATTACAAAGAAGTATGGTGAGAAATCTTTTCCTGCCTCTTATTCTCAGTGTTTTGGGGATACTGAATGGATTGTTCTATATGTCTGCTTATGGACATATCGGTATTGATAGCAATGTTCCTTTGATCTCATCGTTATTCTTAATTGTGATGATTGAAATCATGATTGGTGGTCGAGTTATTCCAAGCTTTACCGCGAATGCCATTGTGGGAATAAAGCAGTTTCGCAATAAATCATTTGCAACTGTTGTGCTGGCATTCAGTGCGACGTCCTTTTTGCTTTGGATATTCTTTTCAGTCAGCGTTGTTACTGCTCTCATATGCATTCTGACCGGCGTATTACAGTTTATTTTGCTGTTAGGTTGGAAGCCTTTGGCTACACGATCCAAGCCAATCGTATGGATCCTACACGCTGCCTATTTTTGGATTCCTTTAGGTTTTATCCTCCTCGGCTTTTCATCTTTTGGGCTGGTCTCCATGTATATCGCTCTGCATGCTTTTGGTATTGGTGCTACGGGCGGCTTAATTATTGGCATGATTACCAGAACGGCTATGGGGCATACAGGCAGGCTGATTAAGGCAGGGGCAATAGAAGTGAGCTGTTATGTATTGGTGCAGGTGACAGCAGTCATTTGGATGGTTGCGCATTTAACAGTGGGCGTTTGGTTCCATTTTACGATTGGGTTAGCTGGTATCTGCTGGTGTTTGGCTTTCATTCTTTACATCTACAAGTACTTTCCTTGGCTTACCAAGCCCCGCTTGGATGGGCAACCAGGGTAGTGGCGCTATTGAGTTGATAGCGCAGTCTCTTATATGGGTATGCCAATGAATATGATGATTCCTTCCTTTTCAGGAGATCTACTAACTAAGAGCGGGATTACACCGCTAGTCATCAAAGGCAAGACAATTCTTCCTATTGTGCAAGGCGGTATGGGTGTAGGGGTATCAGCTCATCGTCTTGCGGGCGCAGTTGCAAAAAATGGAGGCATGGGAACGATCTCCTCCATTGATTTGAGACGTTTGCATCCAGACTTAATGCAAGAGACCCAACACCTATCTCCTTGTTCGGATAGTCGAGAGGTCATTAATAAAGCGAACATTGAGGCATTAAGGCGGGAAATTACCCAGGCTAAAGTAGATTCTGAGGGATTTGGTTTAATTGCAGTAAATGTCATGAAGGCTGTGAATGAGTATGCCGCCTATGTAAGGTGTTCCTTAGAGAATGGAGCTGATGCCATCGTAGTGGGTGCCGGCTTACCGCTTGATTTACCGGATCTAGCGGCAGATTTTCCGGATGCCATTTTGATTCCAATTCTGTCAGAATCTAGAGGCGTTCAATTATTAGTAAAAAAATGGATGAAGAAAGGGCGTCTTCCTGATGCCATTGTGATCGAGAATCCTAGATTGGCTGGAGGGCATGTAGGGGCATCTAGCGTGGGGGATATTCACAACCCAAAATTTGATTTTGAAAATGTCATCCCTGAGGTGCTTACTTTTTTTAAATCCATCGGAATTGAAGGGCAGATTCCGCTAATTGCAGCTGGCGGAGTTTCTTCCTTACAAGACATTAAGCGCTTGCAGGCACTTGGAGCATCTGGCGTCCAGTTAGGCACTGCTTTTGCGGTAACTTGTGAGAGCGACGCTGACGAGGCATTTAAACATGTGCTGGCTAATGCCAAACAAAAGGATTTAGTTGAGTTTTTAAGTGTGGCTGGACTTCCAGCTAGAGCAGTCAAAACTCCCTGGCTTGGAAAGTATCTAAAGGTTGAGAGCATTCTGCAAGGTACGGCTCGCAAAAAACCACGTTGCACAATGATTTTTGATTGCCTTCATGATTGCGGCTTGCGTGATGGTAATAGTTCATGGGGTCAATTTTGCATTGATAAGGTCCTTGGGAGCGCCCTTACTGGCAATGTACAGAAAGGGTTGTTTTTTCGAGGGGCCGGCGCCTTACCTTTTGGCAATCAGATACGCCCCGTCATCGAATTAATTACCCAATTATTGTCAGAAGTGGAGCCAGAAAATTATGGTTATGCAGCCAATTAGTTTTGATGTATTAGCTGAAAAGTATTTAAAAAATGGTGAAAAAGATGAGCAAACTATTTTTGCAAGGGTGGCAAAAAGTCTCGCCTCAGTAGAAGAGCCGTCTCTACGCGAAGAAGTGGAGAAGAAATTCTTGGAGAATTTCAATGCAGGCGCCATTGGCGCCGGTCGCATTATGAGCTCAGCGGGAACTGGGATTAAGGCAACTCTAATTAATTGCTTTGTGCAGCCGGTTGGAGATTGTATTCAGGACTTAGATGAGGATGGTTACCCTGGTATTTATGAGGCTTTAAAGCAGGCTGCCGAAACTATGCGTCGTGGCGGCGGGGTTGGGTATGACTTTTCTAGAATTCGACCAAAAGGTTCCGAGGTCAAAGGAACCGCCTCAATTGCTTCAGGCCCTTGTAGTTACATCAATGTATTTGATCAATCCTGCTCCACAGTAGAAAGCGCTGGATCAAGACGGGGGGCTCAAATGGGCGTATTGAGAATAGACCACCCAGATATATTGGATTTCATTACGGCAAAAAGAACGCCGGGTCGATGGAATAACTTCAATGTCTCCGTTGGCGTTTCAAATGATTTCATGCGATCGGTTGAAAATGATGGGGAGATGGAGCTAGTACACAAGGCAAAGCCTGGTGAATTATTGATTGCGGATGGAGCTTACCAAAAATCGGATCAAATCTGGGTATACAAGAAAGTAAAAGCAAGAGATGTTTGGGATGCGGTTATGCAATCGGCCTATGATTTTGCCGAGCCTGGAATTTTATTTCTGGACAATATTAATCAGGATAATAATTTGTATTATTGCGAGAGGATTGAGGCGACCAATCCTTGTGGTGAGCAGCCCTTGCCTCCCTATGGTTGTTGTGACCTAGGCCCTATAATTCTCCCCAGATTTATCGTCAATCCTTTCGGGTTTTCAGGTGAACCTTATTTTGATTTCGATAAATTCTCTGAAGTAGTGAAGGTTCAAGTACGCATGCTTGATAATGTCTTGGATGCAACATACTGGCCACTTGAAGAGCAGGGATTAGAGGCCCACTCAAAGCGACGTATTGGCGTAGGCTTTACCGGTCTTGGAGATGCCTTAATTATGCTTAAGCTGGCATACAACAGCGCTCCAGCGAGATTAAAGGCCGCGGAAATATCAGAAAAGTTGCGTGATATTTCCTACGAGGCTTCAATTGCATTGGCTCAGGAGAAAGGGTCATTTCCAGATTTGGATATCGACCAATATCTTTCGGGTGGAAATTTTGCGAGTCGACTTGGTGAGGATTTGAAGAAAAAAATTCGGCAGTTTGGCTTGAGAAATAGCCACCTGTTGTCGATAGCGCCTACTGGAACAGTGAGTCTTGCATTCGCAGATAATGCATCAAATGGAATTGAGCCTCCTTTCTCATGGACATATACCAGAAAGAAAAGAGAGGCTGATGGCTCAACGAAAGAGTATGCGGTTGAGGATCACGCTTGGAGGATGTATAAGGAATTGGGTGGAGACGTCAATGTATTGCCAGAGTATTTCGTAACTGCCTTAGAAATGTCTGCTGAAGATCATATTTTGATGATGGAAGCAGTTCAACCATTTATTGATACCGCCATTTCAAAAACGGTAAATGTTCCGGCAGATTATCCTTATGAGAAATTTAAGGATCTATATCTAACGGCATGGAAGTCCAGGCTCAAGGGAATGGCCACCTATCGACCCAATAGTATTTTGGGTTCGGTATTGCAGGTAACTCCTAGTCCAAACGAGAATCCCTTAAGCGCAGATCTAGATGGCGAGGATTGGAGAAATAGCCCGTCAAAAAAAGTGGTGGATCGCCGTCCTAATGGCGAATTACCTGCGGTGGCTGAGAAAATTAATTACTGGACTCAGGATGGGCAAAAAACGCTGTATTTAATTATTTCCTTTTTGACTGTTGAGGGGGTGGTTGCTGGCAAGAAAGCAAGTGTTGAGAGGGCAATTGAATTTTTTATGCCTGTAGGTCAAAGTGGAGAGTCTCAGCAGTGGATTACTTCGAGTATGCGAATGCTCTCTCTTGCAGCGCGGGGAGGCTTTCTTGCTAGAGCTTTAAGCGATATGAGGAAGGTTGCTTGGGATAGAGGGCCTGTTCGATTAGGAACGAAGAAAAAGCAAGATGGTGCTGTAGCCCCAATGTGGCATGACTCTGAAGTGGCTGCTGTAGCTTTTGCTATTGAGAATATCCTAGCCAAAAGGGGAATTACAGAATTTAAAGCTGCAGATGAGTTTACGATTGGTGAGCTTGATTCTCAAAAAAGCACGGGCGGGGGCCTAATGGCTGGGAAAAAATGTCCGGACTGTGGCGCTCATGCGATGATAAAAAAAGATGGCTGTGATTACTGCACAAGTTGTGGTTACGTCGGAGCGTGTGGCTAATCATCTGTGGATGCAGTGAGTTCAATATAGTTTTTGTTGAATCAACAGAATTATTGTTCGGGCTAGCAAAAATAGGACAAGCGCAGTAGAAATAGCAATTGCAATCGTCGCAGCTTGATGGGGCCAGCCTCCTCGTATAACCGCCTCAATGACGCAAGAGGTGGTTGCAGCAGCAGGGAATGCAAATGACCAAAATCCAAATGAAAAGGGGACCGCCGTCCAAGACCGCCATCTCGTGAGTACTGCAAAAATAGGACCTGATGCAATACCCAAACCTACCAAGATGGCATCAACTGGAAGGTTTGGCCAAATCGTAATGGCGGTGATGGTGCTAACTGCTGCTGGACCCATTTCAATTCCAATAGTTGGGCGAAATTGCGGTGGCAGAGGGCCTGCAAACAAGCGATGCAAAATGCGCATTTCTAATAACGCCCAACCTCCAAGACCCATTCCCCATACAAGATATCCAAATCCAGGCAATCCAATTGCAGCTAACGCAGCGCCTCCAACTAAGCCGCCAGGAACAATGGGTAGATACAGCGCTGGTGTTACTTGGTCAGTGGGCATATTACCCATTGAGAGCATATGAACCACTCGCCAAGCAATGGTGACTTGAATAATGAGCGCGATAGCAGTTAACGTATAAGCAAACGTAGAGTATTCTGGAAATCTGGGGAATAGTAGAGCGATAGCAAGCATTGTGCTAATAGGAAAATAAGCCATCATTGGGCCTAAAACCGGGTTTAAGAACTTCTCCCTAATCGCTTGAGGATAAAAAATCGCCTTAATACTCCAGAGTATTGTTAGAAAGCATAGAATGAAGATGCCGAGTACAAGAAAAAAACGTTCAATCCAAAAAGTTGAAATTGAAGTGACGTGAGAGTATTTACTCCATGCGAAGGAGAGGCTAAGTAAGCTTAGGGACATGCCAAATAGTCCTGGGTGTAGGCGATGAAGCCAATTGGGCTCTTTGTCTCTTTGTATCATTATTTATATGTTGTGGAATGAAGAATACCGAATTTACCTTAAAAAAGAAACTAATGATCATTGGCACGACACTTTTGGTGTTGGCGATGATTTCTATTAGCTTTACTTTATGGGTTACTTGGAAGCTTGAGGGTGGCGCGGCAGCAATCAATGAGGCTGGCCGCATGAGAATGCAAACTTATCAGTTAGCCCTTCTGGTAAATGAGGGTGATGCTGCGGCAACAACTAAGCTAATAACTAAGTTTGACAACAGCATCATTACCCTTAAATATGGAGATCCAGCTCGGCCGCTATTTGTGCCTTGGAATCAATTAAATAAACAATTGTTTCTAAATATTTCTGGTCAATGGAGCAGCATCAAAGATGATCTACAGACGAGGAAGGCTACCAGTATTTCTGTATCGCGCATTGATAATTTTGTTGCGAATATTGATCGGTTTGTCGGGTCAATAGAAGTCGAGGTTGATTACTGGACAAATATACTCCATCTATTCCAGTTTGCTATGTTGGCTATCTCTCTTTTTGCCACATTAGTCATCATGTATGTGGGGTATTCCGTTATTTTAGATCCAGTAGAGAAGCTGCGCATTGGTTTTGATGGTGTGAGATCCGGAAAATTAAATACACGAGTTCAAATCGAGGCAAAAGATGAATTTGGTGATTTGGCAATCGGCTTTAATTCAATGACTGAAACTATTAGTGACTTATATAGCGGGTTAGAGGCAAAGGTCCGGGAAAAGACATTCCATTTACAAGAGCGACAAAATCGTTTGCAAGCGCTATATGATTTGAGTTCATTCGTTTCAACAGAAGATAATCTGGAAAGATTGGCTCAAGGATTTTCAAAGCGAATTTTGTCTATAACGGACGCTTCTGCCATCGCGATACGTTGGACAGATCAGGCAAATAAGAGATATTTTTTATTATCTGGCGCAAATTTACCCTCATCCATTGCCGAGGAAGAGCAATGTTTGGTTGCTGGAGACTGTTACTGTGGACAGTCTAGTGGTAATGCAGAAATTCAGGTAATTACATTTGATCCAAAGATAGAGGCGGATCGGCATTGCGTAAAGGCAGGTTATAACGCCCTTATTTCGGTTCCGATCCTATTTCAGCAAGATTTACTTGGCGAAATTGATATTTTTTATACTAAGGAGCAGTCGATAGATTCAGATCAGAGGGCCTTGCTAGGGACCTTGGCGCATCATTTGGCTGGGGCAATGGAGGCTTTGAGAATTAAAGCTTTGGAGAAAGAGGCGGCAATTTCTGAGGAGCGCAGTTTATTAGCAAGAGAGTTGCATGATTCAATTGCGCAGTCACTAGCGTTTTTAAAATTACAGGTTGGCATGCTCAGAGATGAGATCGTAGAGCCCGCTACGGAAAAGGCCAAAACTATCCTAGGTGAGTTGGATGAAGGCTTGAGAGAAAGTTATAGTGACGTGCGCGAGCTTTTGTTGCATTTTAGAACGCGTACTAATACCGAGGATATTGAACCTGCGATAAAGACGACTTTACAAAAATTCGAGCACCAATCCGGTATTCATACTGAGCTATCTGTTGAAGGGCAAGGACTTCCTTTAGCGCCAGATGTTCAGATTCAGGTAATGCATGTCATTCAAGAGGCCTTATCAAATATCAGAAAGCATTCGAAAGCGAGCATTGTAAGAGTCGAAGTAGCGCAATCGCCAAAATGGACGTTTAGAGTAATTGATGATGGGATTGGTTTTTCAACAGAGCTAAATACGGTTGATAGCACGCATGTGGGGATGAGTATCATGCAGGAACGTGCCAATAAAATTGGAGCCAAGCTGGAGTTGAGCTCGGAGGCATTGGCAGGAACCTGCATATCGTTAACTTTACCTACGTAGGTGATATTCTGTTATCTCAATATTGAAGGTGTGGAAAAAATTGGAAAAAATCCGGATTCTAGTTGTTGACGATCACACCTTATTTAGGCGAGGTTTGATCGCTTTAATTTCGCAGGCCAGTGACTTTGATGTTGTCGGCGAAGCTGGGGACGCTATTGAGGCGTTACGCTTATGTAAATCTCTAAAGCCGGATGTAATCTTGCTTGACAATCATTTGCCTGGCGCCAGTGGCATTCAATCGCTCCCTGATATTTTTCATGCCTCTCCAGATTCAACAGTGATCATGCTGACTGTGAGTGAGGATGAGGCGGACTTGATTCAGGCCTTGCAAAATGGCGCCCAGGGGTATTTGCTTAAAACTAGCGAGAAAGACGAGCTTCTACTTGGCATTCGGAAGGCGTTTGAAGGTGAGTCGGTTATTAGTAAGGAGCTGACTCATAAGCTAGTTAGTGCCTTTAAGACCAATACCAGAAAAGAAGATAAGCCCTCAAATACTTCTTTGGCGGCTACGTTATCACCCAGGGAGATCGATACTGTCCGCTTGATTGCCGTTGGGTCAAGTAATAAAGAAATCGCTCGGCAGCTTGGCATAGCTGAAACTACTGTCAAGATTCACGTACAGCATATTTTGAGAAAGCTCAACTTGACTTCTCGAGTACAGGTGGCAGTGTTTGCCAATGCTGAAGGCATTATTTCGTAAGTACTAGTCCTAAAGAACTATAAGCCACAGCTGCCTATAGTTCGACTGCTTTTTGAAAGTAGTCTTTTGGAGGATATTCTTAATCCCCGTTAGTTTTGATAATTAACTCATGACATTAAGGGGTATTCATGAGTTCGATAGCCAAAACTAGCGCTAAAGCATATTCAGTTTTGATTGTCAGCACATTTGCCTTCACCGTTTGCTTTATGGTGTGGATGATGTTCGGGGTGATTGGTATACCGATTAAAAAATCACTCGACTTAAGTGCAACTCAATTTGGTCTTTTAACAGCTACCCCTATTTTGACTGGTTCACTTGTACGTGTGCCCCTGGGAATCTGGACCGATCGATTCGGTGGTCGCATTGTGATGTTTTTACTGATGCTCTCTACAGTTATTCCTATCTGGATGATGAGTTATGCCAGCCAATATTGGCACTTTCTGGTTATTGGTCTATTCGTAGGCTTGGCTGGCGGATCGTTCTCTGTCGGCACTCCTTATGTAGCAAGATGGTTCCCAAAAAATCGTCAGGGTTTTGCAATGGGCGTCTATGGTGCTGGTAACTCTGGTGCCGCAGTTAACAAATTTATAGCGCCTGCCTTGGTGGTGGCATTTGGTTGGGCTGTAGTACCGCAGGTATATGCAGGCGTTATGTTGGGCGCAGCACTCTTATTTTGGATTTTTAGTGCTAGCGATCCTTCTCATTTGGTAACGAGCAATATTTCCTTTAAAGATCAATTAAAAGCCCTAAAAGACCCGAAAGTATTGCGCTACTGCCAGTACTACAGCATTGTCTTTGGTGGTTATGTTGGCCTCAGTTTGTGGATGGTGCAGTACTACGTCGGTGAGTTTGGTCTGGAAATTCGGACCGCCGCATTACTTGCTGCATGTTTCTCATTACCTGGTGGCGTATTAAGAGCAATTGGTGGATGGTTATCTGACAAATATGGTGCCCATCAGGTCACTTGGTGGGTAATGTGGGTAAGTTGGATTTGCCTTTTTTTACTCTCTTACCCCCAAACCGATTTCACTATCCAAACGATTAATGGGCCTGAGACTTTTCACATTGGCCTAAATATTTATTTGTTTACTGGCCTCATGTTCATCTTGGGCATTGCATGGGCGTTTGGTAAGGCCAGTGTTTTCAAATATATCGGCGACGACTACCCAGAAAATATCGGCACCATTTCAGGAATTGTTGGTTTGGCCGGTGGTTTTGGCGGATTCATTCTGCCGATTATGTTTGGCGCCATTTTAGATATCACAGGGATTCGTTCAAGTGCATTCATGCTGATGTACGGCGTAGTGTGGGTATCGCTTATCTGGATGTATCTCACTGAAGTTCGTAAATCTGAAGTGATGGGTGCTAAATCCATTCCATCGCTTTCTTAAATATCGCAAAGAAAAGGAAACATCATGTCCTCGACCGTAATTTCGCGCTGGGAGCCGGAGAATAAGCAGTTTTGGGAATTTACTGGAAAGCCGATCGCGAAGCGCAATTTATTGATCTCGATTCCGGCATTAACCCTCGCATTTGCAGTCTGGATGGTGTGGTCAGTAGTAGTGGTGAACTTGCCGAATGTTGGATTTAAATTCTCGACGAATCAACTTTTTTGGTTGGCATCCCTTCCTGCATTATGTGGCGCTACTCTGCGAATTTTTTATTCTTTTGCAGTTCCAATCTTTGGAGGCAGACGCTGGACGGCAATTTCAACGGCATCATTATTAATTCCTGCTGTTGGCATCGGATTTGCAGTCCAGAATCCGGCAACCCCTTATGAGTTTTTCATCTTGCTAGCCTTGTTATGTGGGTTGGGTGGCGGAAATTTTGCTTCCTCAATGGCTAATATCAGCTTCTTTTACCCCAAAGCGCAAAAAGGCACGGCTTTAGGCCTTAATGCAGGTCTAGGTAATTTGGGGGTATCTATTGTTCAGTTAGTTGTACCGCTAGTGATTACAGCAGGCGTATTTGGTAGTTTAGGTGGTGACTCCACAATAATTTTAAAAGCCGGTAAAGAAGTTCCAATGTGGCTGCAAAATGCTGGCTTCATTTGGGTGCCTTTTATTGCGGTATCGGCAATTGCTGCCTGGTTTGGTATGAACGATTTGGCTGAGGCAAAAGCCTCTTTTGCTGATCAAGCAGTGATTTTTAAGCGCAAACATAACTGGCTCATGTGCTGGTTGTATTTGGGTACCTTCGGCTCTTTTATTGGCTACTCAGCTGGCTTTCCTTTGCTGATTAAGAGCCAATTTCCTGGCGTTAACGCGCTTAGTTATGCATGGCTTGGACCATTGGTTGGTGCATTAGCAAGACCTATAGGTGGATGGCTGGCAGATAAGCTAGGCGGCGCCAGAGTTACATTCTGGAACTTCATTGCAATGGGTGCTGGTGTACTTGCAGTCTTGAATTATCTGCCTCTTAAAGGCGCGGGTGGTGACTTCTACGGATTCTTGTTTGCATTTATGGTGTTGTTTGCAACATCTGGAATTGGCAATGGATCAACTTTCCGCATGATCCCAGTCATTTTCATGACAGAGCGTCAACGTGCCGCTGGCAATACTCAGGCTGACAAGGACCAAGCAATTCGTGATGCCAATAAAGAAGCTGCAGCAGTGCTCGGTTTTAGTTCTGCAGTAGGTGCTTACGGCGGATTCTTCATTCCCAAGAGTTATGGAAGTTCTATTGCTGCTACAGGCGGTCCTGAAGCTGCCCTGTACTCGTTCATTATTTTTTACGTTACCTGTACGTTCATTACTTGGTGGTATTACAGCCGTAAGAACGCACCAATGCCTTGCTAAGAAAATATTAAAGGATTGATATGAGTCACTTTTTAGATCGCCTCAAGTTTTTATCTGCAGATAAAGAAGAGTTTTCAGATGGCCATGGTGTGACGGTCGGAGAAGACCGCACGTGGGAAGACGCTTATCGTTCGCGCTGGCAGCACGATAAGATCGTACGTTCAACGCATGGTACCAATTGCACGGGATCATGTTCTTGGAAAATTTACGTCAAAGGCGGCATTGTTACTTGGGAAACTCAGCAAACTGATTACCCGCGCACTAGACCTGACCTGCCTAATCACGAGCCTCGGGGTTGCGCACGCGGCGCAAGCTACAGCTGGTATATGTATAGCGCCAATCGCGTGAAGTATCCAATGATTCGCGGCCGACTGCTAAAGCAGTGGCGTGAAGCAAAGTCGGTCGCCAAATCTCCGGTAGATGCTTGGGCAAATTTAGTTGAAAATACTGCTAAGCGCAAAGAGTGGATGGAGTTACGGGGTAAGGGTGGTTTCGTTCGCAGTTCGTGGGATGAGGTAAATGAAATCATTGCCGCAGCGAATGTCTATACGATTAAAAAGCATGGACCCGATCGGATTATTGGCTTCTCTCCGATCCCAGCAATGTCAATGGTGAGTTATGCAGCTGGATCACGTTACTTAAGTCTAATCGGTGGCGTATGCATGAGCTTTTACGATTGGTATTGTGATTTGCCGCCAGCTAGCCCCCAGGTATGGGGTGAGCAAACCGATGTGCCGGAATCTGCTGATTGGTATAACTCTACTTTCATCATTGCATGGGGCTCTAACGTCCCTCAAACACGTACTCCCGATGCGCACTTTTTTACCGAGGTGAGATATAAGGGTGCTAAAACGGTGGCAATCACTCCGGACTATGCCGAAATTTCTAAATTAGCAGACATTTGGATGCACCCTAAGCAGGGTACAGATGCTGCGATTGCGATGGCCATGGGGCATGTCATTCTGAAAGAGTTTTATTTCAATAAGCGCACTGAGTATTTTGATGATTACGTACGTCGCTATACAGATATGCCAAATCTGGTGATGCTGGAAGAAAAAGTATTGGATGACGGCAGAAAAGTATTGGTTCCTGGACGCTATGCGCGTTCAAGCGATTTTGATGGCAAGCTTGGCCAGACTAATGACGCCGACTGGAAAACGGTTGCATTCGATACGGCTGGCAAGCCGGTAGTACCGAATGGGTCCATTGGATTTAGATGGGGTCCGGAGGGACGTAAAGACCAGGGTAAATGGAATCTAGAATCAAAAGAAGCTAATTACGGTAATGATGTGAAATTGAAGTTATCACTAATGGAGGATCAGTCAATACATGATGTTGTCCCCGTTGGATTCCCATACTTTGGTGGTATTGATACACCATATTTTGATGCAAATAAGCAAAGTGATGTTCTTGTTCAGAATATACCTGCTAAGAAAATTATTCTTACTGAGAATGGCGTTGAAAAAGAAGTATTTGTAGCAACAGTTTTTGACTTATTGGCAGGTAATTATGGAATTGACCGTGGATTAGGTGGTGAGTGCGCCAAATCTTATGATGACAATGGTCCTTATACTCCAGCATGGCAAGAATCCATTACCGGAGTAAAGCGTGAGCAAGTAATCACAGTGGCTCGTCAATTTGCAGAAAATGCAGAAAAGACTAAAGGCAAGTCAATGGTCATTATTGGCGCTGCGATGAATCATTGGTATCACTGTGATATGAATTACCGCGGCATCATCAATATGTTAATGATGTGTGGCTGTATCGGCCAGAGCGGTGGTGGCTGGGCTCACTATGTAGGTCAAGAAAAATTGCGCCCACAAACTGGTTGGACCCCCCTGGCTTTTGCACTGGATTGGATTCGTCCACCGCGTCAGCAAAACTCTACCAGCTTCTTTTATGCGCATACCGATCAATGGCGCTATGAAAAACTTGGTATGGAGGAGGTGTTATCGCCCCTAGCAAATAAAGAGGAGTACACGGGCAGCATGATTGACTTTAACGTCCGTGCAGAGCGGATGGGTTGGTTGCCATCAGCTCCCCAGTTAAAGACAAATCCCCTTGAGGTTGTAAAAGAGGCTCTTGCTGCAGGTAAAGATCCTAAGAAATATGTTGTTGATGGCTTGAAGTCTGGAACATTACAAATGAGTTGCGAGGACCCAGATCATCCAAGCAATTGGCCGCGAAATATGTTCGTATGGAGATCTAATATTTTAGGATCCTCAGGAAAAGGGCACGAGTATTTTTTAAAACACCTACTGGGAACAAGTCACGGTGTTCAGGGCAAGGATCTTGGAGCTGATGAGGCAAGACCTTCTGAAGTCGAGTGGCATGATAAGGCGCCTGAAGGCAAGCTTGATTTATTAGTGACCTTAGATTTTCGGATGAGTACTACCTGTTTGTATTCCGACATTGTTCTACCTACTGCTACTTGGTATGAGAAGAATGACCTTAATACTAGCGACATGCATCCATTTATCCATCCGTTATCTACAGCCGTTGACCCTGCTTGGGAGGCTCGTAGTGATTGGGATATCTATAAAGGATTTGCGAAAAAGTTTTCAGAGGTGTGCGTAGGTCATCTGGGTGTTGAAAAAGAGATTGTGATGACTCCCTTAATGCACGATACGCCCGCTGAATTAGCTCAGGCATTTGATGTGCAGGAATGGAAGAAAGGTGAGTGCGATCTCATACCCGGAAAAACTGCGCCTCAAATTGCCGTAGTAGAGCGTGACTATCCAAATACTTATAACCGCTTTACGGCCTTAGGTCCGCTCATGGACAAGGTTGGAAACGGCGGGAAGGGTATTGCTTGGGATACCAAGGTTGAAGTGGAGCAGTTGCGGGAGCTCAATGGTCGTGTTGAGCATGGCGAGATGAAGGGGATGGCAAAAATCTCAACGGATATTGATGCTGCTGAGGTTGTATTAATGCTTGCTCCTGAGACAAATGGTCATGTAGCAGTCAAGGCTTGGGATGCATTATCCAAAATCACGGGCCTTGAGCATGCGCATTTAGCTTTGCATCGCGAGGATGAGAAGATTCGTTTCCGTGATATTCAGGCGCAGCCAAGAAAGATCATCAGTTCGCCAACTTGGTCTGGACTGGAGAGTGAAAAAGTTTCTTATAACGCTTGTTATACAAACGTTCATGAGTACATTCCTTGGAGAACATTGACTGGCCGTCAACAGTTCTATCAGGATCACAAGTGGATGCGGGCATTTGGCGAAGGATTTGTTTCTTATAGACCGCCGGTAGATTTAAAGACCATTATTGAGGTCAAGGGCATTAAGCCTAATGGAAATAAAGAAATTGTTTTGAACTTCATTACGCCGCATCAAAAGTGGGGCATTCATTCCACCTATAGCGATAACTTGATGATGCTGACTCTGAATCGTGGTGGACCAGTCGTTTGGTTGAGTGAAGATGATGCGGTTAAAGCTGGCATTGTGGATAACGATTGGGTTGAGCTATATAACGCCAATGGAGCAATAGCAGCGAGAGCTGTCGTGAGCCAAAGGGTAAATCCAGGAATGGTCATGATGTACCACGCACAGGAAAAAATTATTAATACTCCTGGATCTGAAATTACAGGTATGCGTGGCGGTATTCATAACTCAGTAACTCGAATTGTTCTTAAGCCTACGCACATGATTGGTGGTTACGCACAGCTAAGTTATGGATTTAACTACTACGGAACCATTGGAACCAACCGAGATGAGTTTGTAACGGTTCGGAAGATGCGAAACATAGATTGGCTTGACACTGAAAATGCCAATTCAGTTCAGGCTTAACGGAGAATAAAGATGAAAATTCGCGCACAAATTGGCATGGTTTTAAACCTGGATAAATGTATCGGCTGTCACACATGCTCCGTTACTTGCAAGCAGGTTTGGACGAATCGTCCAGGGATGGAGTACGCCTGGTTTAATAACGTTGAAACAAAACCAGGAATCGGTTACCCAAAAAATTGGGAAGATCAAGAGAAGTGGAAGGGTGGCTGGAAGCGTAAAAGCAATGGCAAGATTGAGCCTAAACAAGGTGGTAGGTCCAAGATTTGGATGAACTTATTTGGCAACCCTAATTTGCCAGAAATAGACGATTACTACGAACCATTTACATTTGACTATGAGCATTTACAAAGCGCTCCCGAATCTAAGGCCACTCCGACTGCTCGCCCAAGAAGCTTAATCACTGGCAAGCGCATGGAGAAGATAGAGTGGGGCCCAAACTGGGAAGAAATTCTTGGTGGTGAGTTCGCAAAACGTAGTAAAGACTCCAACTTTGATCAAATGCAAAAAGACGTATGGGGACAGTTCGAAAATACATTCATGATGTATATGCCACGTCTGTGTGAGCATTGTTTGAACCCTGCTTGCGTTGCATCTTGTCCATCAGGTTCTATTTACAAGCGTGAAGAGGATGGGATTGTTTTAATTGACCAGGATAAATGCCGTGGATGGCGTATGTGCGTCTCTGCATGTCCGTACAAAAAGATTTATTACAACTGGAAAAGCGGTAAAGCAGAGAAATGCATTTTCTGCTATCCACGTATTGAGGCGGGTCAACCAACAGTCTGTTCGGAAACCTGTGTTGGCCGTATCCGTTATTTAGGTGTCATGCTTTACGATGCCGACCAAATTGAAAGCGCTGCCAGCGTTGAGAACGAAAAAGATCTATACAAAGCACAGTTGAAGGTATTTTTGGATCCAAATGATCCAGAAGTACAGAAACAAGCTTTAGCTGACGGCGTGCCTCCATCTTGGGTGGAGTCTGCCAAAAAGAGTCCTGTATACAAAATGGCGATGGATTGGAAAATTGCATTACCACTTCATCCAGAATATAGAACGCTTCCAATGGTTTGGTATGTTCCACCACTTTCCCCGGTTACTGGGGCAGTGGAGGCTGGTTATGTCGGAGTAAATGGCCATATTCCAGATGTGAAGCAGTTACGTATTCCGGTGCAATATTTAGCCAATATGTTAACTGCTGGAGATGAGGCTCCGGTGATATCCGCCTTAGAAAAAATGTTGGCAATGAGGGCATGGCAGCGAGATAAGCATGTGGATGGCACACGCAATCTAGAGGCATTGAAACAGGCTGGCATCTCCGAAGATCAGGTAGAAGATATGTATCAGACCATGGCGATTGCTAACTATGAAGATCGTTTTGTCATTCCAACATCGCATCGTGAGTATGCAGAAAATACATTCGATATGAAGGGAAGTTGCGGCTTTACTTTTGGAAACGGATGCTCTGATGGCGACTCTGAAGCAAGTCTCTTCGGCGGTACTAAGCGTCGCACCATTCCAATTAAGCCGGCTGTTTAGGAGACATGATGAAACATTCACTACCATTACGAGCGCTTTCTAGATTTCTTCAGTATCCAGATGCAGAGCTTATTCAGCATTCAGCCGAAGTGACTAGTGCGCTATTGGCAATGCCAAAGCTCACTAAAAAGGTTCATGCCGGTCTAGTTGATTTTGTTAACCACCTGGAATCTGCAGATTTGTATGACCTGCAGGAAGAATATGTAGAGTGCTTTGATCGAGGTAGGGCGACATCCCTGCACTTGTTTGAGCATGTTCATGGAGACTCTCGTGAGCGCGGTCAAGCTATGGTTGACTTACTTCAAACTTATAAAGATGGTGGTTTAGAGTTAAGCGCTAATGAGCTTCCCGATCACTTGTCGGTAATTCTCGAGTTTGCCTCAACACTACCCTTAGATCAGTCCAAGCAATTTATTGGGGAAATGGCCCATATCTTGAATGCCGTCTACTCCACTTTAGTTGCTCGTAACAACCGTTACGCATGGTTGATAGCTGCAGCTATAGAGTTCTCCGGTGAAAAATTCAAAATTGTTGAATTGAAGATTGAGGAAGAGTCTATGGATGAAGAGTGGGCAGAGCCTCCAGCATTTGGCGGATGCTCAACCCGTGGCCAATCCAAACCTGGTGAAGAGCAACCGCTTCAATTTGTCAAACGTGCGAAAGAGTTCAAAGGAGTTCAGCCATGAGCTATCTAGATACATTTATTTTTGGAATTTATCCTTATATTTGCCTTGCGGTATTTTTTGTAGGAAGTCTTATTCGGTTTGATAGGGATCAGTACACCTGGAAAAGCGACTCAAGCCAATTATTATGTAAGAAACAATTGCGCATAGGCAGCATCTTCTTTCATATTGGCGTACTCTTTTTATTCTTTGGCCACTTCTTTGGCATGCTGACACCACATTTCTTGTATGAGCCATTTATTACGGCCGGTCAAAAGCAAGTAATGGCTATGGCTAGCGGGGGAATTGCTGGGGTGTTTGGATTTATCGGCCTAACAATCTTATTGCACAGACGTTTAACTGATGACCGCATTCGCGCGACATCTAGGCCTAGCGATATTTTGATTGCAGTTTTGCTTTGGCTTCAGTTATTTCTTGGCCTTGCAACCATTCCTCTATCTGGCCAACATTTAGATGGTTCGGTCATGATGAAGCTGGCAGGCTGGGCTCAACATATAGTCACCTTACGTGGTGGAGCTGTTGAGTTATTAAGTGGGGTAGATTGGGTATTTAAATTGCACATGTTCTTAGGAATGACAATTTTCTTAATCTTTCCATTTACCCGACTTGTTCATATTTGGAGTGGGTTTGCATCCATCACCTATCTGGTAAGACCATATCAAATTGTACGTAGTAGAAAATTCGGTATGGGTCGTAAGTAAACGATGAGAGCAATTGACGATGCCAGATGAGTTATTAGATCGACTGCGCAAATTTCGGACAGAATATTTCCCGGCGCATCGCCAAGAATTTACAAGCCTTATTCAAAATGGGCAGACACCTAAAACCTTATTTTTAGGTTGTTCTGATTCCAGAATTGTTCCATATTTACTTACCGGAACGGGGCCTGGAGACTTGTTTATTTTGCGCAATGTAGGCGCCATTGTTCCACCTTACGATGGTTCCTATGGTATTCATGGGACGGCTGCAGGAATTGAATTTGCAGTAATGCAACTTAATGTTAGTCGAATTGTTGTATGTGGACATAGTCATTGTGGGGCAGTCAGGTCAGCTTATGAAGGGGTGCCAGAAGAGGCGATTAATTTAAGTGCTTGGCTTGAATTAATTGATGAGGCACTTTTGCCGGTCTGCCAAACCCCTGAGGCACTCCGAAGGGTGGAGCAACGCTCAGTCATCTTGCAGCTAGAACGTTTAATGGAATACCCAATGGTTCGCTCACAAGTTGAAAACAAGGAGTTAACCCTTCACGGTTGGTATTACGTAATTGAAGAGGGTGAAGTGCAGGTATTTGATGTAACTGAAGGAAAGTTTATCCCGGCGCACCATGCAGATAGCTGCGGAACCGGGCCTTACGCTGATGATCATTTTGATGGAGATCCAAAACATGTCGAATAACCAGACTGCAGAAATGGCGGCAGCATTAATTAGCTCAAGACAATCATTTTTGCCTAAAAGGCTATTTCAGCCTGGGCCTACCCCAGAGCAATTGGAAACTATTTTTTCGATGGCTGCGACGGCGCCTGATCATAATTTGACTCGTCCGTGGCGTTTTGTTATCTGCCCTCTTGAGTGCAGGGGATTATTAGCGGACGCCTTTGCAAAATCATTGCTTGAGCGGGACCCGGGTGCAACTGAGCAACAAGTTCAGGACGCCATGGTGAAAGCCCATAGAGCACCTTTGGTAATGCTAGCAATTGTGAATGCTAGAGGTACGGATTCAGAAGTTCCACCTAGCGAACGAATCATTTCCGCTGGATGTGCCATACAGAACATCTTTTTAATTTCCCATGCTATGGGGTTTGGTGCAAGCCCAACAAGTGGTAAATCAATGTATATGAAGCCGGTAAGGGAGCTATTTGGCCTTCAAGATTACGAGGATCCATTATGTTTTATTAATATAGGTACGCCAGATAGATCCACCCCTCCAAAGCCACGTATGATCCCTTCTGAATTTGTGTCTACATTGGAATTCTAAGCGCCTAATTAATTAATAGCCTAAAGAAACATGGATTGAATATTGATTTCTGCTAAATTCTATAAGATATGAGTAATCGTTGGGAAAACTATCTATCTAGACTTAAAAAGTATATTCCGCCCGATCCTTATGGATTTTCTTGGCTAGAAATCCTTAGGATTTGCTTTGGGGTAGATGTACTGATTATTGCTGTCATCATGTTTAATGAGCTAGTTGGCACAACTGAGCAAGCGGTGCCTATCAATGCTGCTTTTTTGGTGATGGCGCTGATGATTTTTCTAATGCCATCTAGCCCGATGTTTCATCCTAAGGCAATTATCGAAGGCAACGTGGTTTCTGCATTATTGGCTGCAGCCAGCGTCTCTATCTTCCCTTCGCCATTTGTGGGAATGCCAGCAGCGGTTGTCGCTTCAGCTTTAGCTATGTATAGTTTAAAGTGCTTTAGCCCAACAGCTTTATTACTGGCAATGTTTATCGCCGCTGGAAATATTAGTAGCTATTACTTTGCGATCTATCCTATTTTTGCGGACTCGTTAGTCCTGGTTGCCGCTGCATATCTGTACGGAAAATTAACCAAGAAACCCTACCCGATTAAGGAACTTAGCAAACAGGGTTAAAAGCAACGCAACATATGTAATTTAGATTAAGTCCTAGTCTTGGGATGCGCTTTAAATTACCTCAATGCAGTATTTTTGACTAAGTGGGGGTGTGTATGGGAAAGAAAGATTCTTGCCCGTTGGACGGAAGCTGGACTCGCGATCATTGCACGGCATATAACGATCGTAAAAAGCATCAAACTCTGTCTGAGTGTGTGCATAGAGATAATTGCACTAATTTTAGGAAAATTATAGAGTCTGATCTGGATGAGTCAGTATCAAGTTCAAAAAAAATTTTATTAAATGGAATTCCTAATATTTTTGAGGATTAATTTCTTTTTTGGAGGCATTAATCGATACACTTGAAAACGCAAAATCTCCAATCTGAAATTAAACTACGAGAACCTTTAAATTTAGTTGGGTTATTTATCTAGGCGTTGCTTTGACTAAGGTTTAAGCTTCAAAAGACTTCGCAAATACCCAAATCTACAATAGAAGGACAGCTATTGCTAGATTAAGCGATCACATATTGGCCATTGAATTCTTATTATCAATGTTGTGTTTTTTGGATTTATCTTCGGGTACAAATAATGCATTTTTAGTTTATTTAATTTTTTTGCTGCCTGAAGATCATTATTCATTATATCTTAAAATATAATGAATAATGATCCAAGGAAAAGCAAAGTAGACAAAAAGCGAGAGTTAACTTTGATTGAGTTGATCTCCTGTGAGATGGGTAATTAAATCGCTATTTGACAACCAAAAGGAGCATCATTAAGGGACACATCTCGTTCACTTAAGTTTATTGATGGTTCGCAAAATATAAACCTAGATTCAAATATGAATACCACAATTAAATTAAAAGAACTTTTTAGTTCACTGCTGCTCCGAATGCGTGAATTGGACGTTACTCGCCGCCAATTACTGATGGGTCTAACGCTCACATTTTTATTAATCGTATTTGGATTTGTTGTTCTAAATTCTGGACCTTTAGCCTCCACTAAAGTGACGACTATTAAAGTTAGTAACCAATCGCTTGCACCTACACTATTTGGAGTAGGAACAATTGAAGCGAGGCGGTCTTATTTGATGGGACCAGTAGTTGCTGGACGCGTTTCAAACGTATATGTAGATGTAGGCAATTTGGTTAAAGAGGGGCAACTACTGGCCGAGATGGATTCTATTGATCTGAATCAGAGAATGATTGCTGCTCAGGCACAAGTGACTGATGCAAAAGCACGTTTACTACTAGCTTCAGAAACGCATAAGCGTTATGTTGAATTGGGTAACAAGAATTTTATTAGT
>ERZ650304.439-NODE-439-length-22287-cov-9.723102_pt1 | contig 22287 bp, 26 predicted proteins | sample MGYA00376240_ERZ650304 | MGnify/ENA primary metagenome ERZ650304 (study PRJEB26733, sample SAMN07839271) | wastewater metagenome | biome: small river; feature: stream; material: water | place: USA: North Carolina | collected 2016-03-01 ... | reverse complement strand
CCGACCAGGGTTTTCATCAGGTCGACCTTGAGGTCGACCTGATGTCAGGGACATGACGGACATGGAATTTTTCCGAGGGGTATATAGTTGGTGTTAAAAATGGTCAGATCCAATTTGGGTACCCAGATTAGTTCTGACCATTTTTAACAGTGGCCTCTTTTTGAGGATTGAGAAAACTTGGAGTTTGATTAGAGTAGGTTGAGTGAGTGAGAGGTGCACTATTTTCACCTCGCGAGTTCTCAACGTGCAAGAGGGATTTTGGACATGAAAGTTATAAAATATGAGCAACTAAAATTAAAACATAAAAAACCATGGATTCGTTTGGGGATCTTACTAAACTTCCCAAAGATGTCAACATAATGACATTGACCCGTGTGAAGAGTATTTACGACTTGTTCACCATTGGGCGCACCAATATGGACATGCGTCAATTTATGAAAAAACACAACGTGTTTCCCAAGTGGTTTTGTTACAATTTGAATGTCCCTGAAGAAGATTTTGGCGAGCTGCAGGCAATATGTAACGCTGTATTGCACGGTTTATACATTGCTTATGCTCGCGATGAGTGTCGCATTGTTATTGGTCATGTGGATGAACCAATAGCGTGTTCTCTAAGCTTTCAGTCAGATCCGTTTAAAATAACATTAAGGACATTTGGCGTGAAAAATGCAAAGGAACTTTTGAAAATTTCAACACTGGAAATTGTCAATCCAAACGGTGCGGATGGAAATTATGACGGTACAGAAGATGTTTGGCCGTACGACGAAAGCTTTTCAAGTGGTATTTTAAAATTTCTATCAGTTGTGTTTCACATTGCGACTAAAAATAAGCTGCAACTAAAAGTGCTTATGGAGCGCAAGCCTGAGGACGTTAACCTGAATTTGTGCCTGATACATAAACCGTTTGACATTCTATCTTTGCTTACAGCGTTGAAATATGCATCAAAAGATTCAAAGAGATGGGATGCCAAAAGTCGCGCATACGTTGAAAAAATGGATTTGAAATTTTCACACCACGTGGACGAATACTTTACACAAATTCTCGCAAAATTGAAGGACGGTTCCCTACGCGTTGTAGACTTGTCAACAAGCGGGAAAAAACGTATCATCCGTAATAGAATAAACGAGGGTTTTTGAAACGTCTTCTTCTACAACAAGTCAAGAGAACTACTTATGAGAGGAACTTTTGAAAAAGTTGAACAAAAAAAATGACCAGTCGTCAGGTTAGGAGGAAACCTCAAACGGACCCTGAAACCTTGACACTGGTCCCTACGGATGAAATTGACGAGCGTGATCCACAGCGCTACACGTGTTGTAACGTCTCCAAAATGTGCACGAGGTGGACTGTGGGGATATTGGCTCTTTTAACACTTATCATTGCGGCTGCTGTGGGTATTGTGGCGTACGTTTCGACCAGCAACACAATTGCTGTGCAACGCATGACCATTGTTGGGGTGTCGTCAACACTGAGTGGGTTACTGTCGGGGTTAATGACGTTTAACGAGGGGTCCCGGAGTATCTCTTGGAATTTGTTTTTGCAAAATGGGTCTTTACCATTCTCAGGGTTATCATTGGGTATTTTTGGGCCCATTACAACGAGCCCTGGGGTCTTGTATGTTCCGCTGTGTGGTGGCGCGACGGGTGTAGTGTGCGTCGCAAACGCCACAGCGCAAATGTTGCTTCCCCAGGGTTACTCTTTGACAACTTACATTGTGAACATTCGACAGTTTCCCATGTGGTATGACGTGAAACTCTGTGATTCACTTGGCAGTTGCTACGTTGCACCCCTGGGCATCTCAGCAGGCGCCCCGTGATTTAAAAGGTTTCGACTGGCGACTCGAAAAGTCTGTGGAGATTTCCATATGTCACTCTGTTTTTTTTTAATAAAACATTTTATACGCTCTTAGTCTGTCCAGTAAATCTACTAAATCCTGCACAGTCTCACACTTGTAGTCCGGATAGAAAAATTGTTGCGGACAAGGGTACATTAAAAGGATGTATGCTACGAAATAAGCGACAACGTTGACAAGTACAAAACAGAGCAGCAGTAAATAGTACTTTACATTTGCCCAAGGATCATGACGGTGAGCACGAGTTTGCAAAGACCGAGTTTGGAAAGACCAATTTACATTAAAAGGAGCCCTTGTCATGGAAACAAAACAAAAAAAAATTGATCTATTTGAAAGGTGTTTTTTTTTGTTAAATGTCACTCAAGAGACAACGCGAGGACAATTTTTTCGAGGCAGTGACATGTCCAGTGTTCGAGAAGGAGGACATTGTCCCCTCGGTGACAATTGTTGTACCGACAAGGGACAAGGTTCAGGAGCCGTTGGTGGTGCAGGAGGTGACACCGTCTGGCTTTAGGGTCACGAAACGTGCGACATGGCCCGAGTGTGACAAAAGAACGCTTGCAAAACTCATGGTGGCTGCAGATAGTTTGGCAGGGACTGACGATGAACTGTGTTTGGCGTGTGCCATTGCCGAAAAGGGCCAAACGCACCCAGAGGTCGCCTGGCATAACGGACAAGGTCTTTTTTACCCCGAGGGATTCATGGCTGTCATTTGTCCGACATCGGCCATGGCCTTTATGGCGCTCATCATTTCCCGTGACATGTACGAGAATCGGCCCATGTTTACGTTTGTGGCCTATGACAGTGAAAACAAGGGCCGTTTACATCGCTGGTTAACTCTGGAAACTGTCGTGAATCCCCAGGTGGCCTTTGCAGTCTTTGTAAGGCGCTGTGTCAAACACTTTGGAAGAGATGTCTTTGACATTCATCCTTCCCTGGAACAGCTGCCAACCTTTTCAACCTTGTTTGGACTGGAGACACTAACCATGCATGAGCACGCAATGGATTGCGAGCACGATGCAGCGGCCATTGAGGCACAAAAGAGGGCGCGGGTAGTAATTGAAATTGATTGAAATGCACATGTTTTTAATCCAAACATCACATCACTGTGTCAAGCCAATCAAATGAACAATTGTGTTTGTAAACTGCCTTTGCAACACGACATACTGCATCCGTTGAATTGCAAACACGTCCTACGCTACAAAACAACTGAACCCATGGAATGTTTTTGGTCCACACGTATCCGCAAGAAAACATGTACAGAATCATAATCATGGAACAAAGCACAATAAAACACGTGACAATGAAAAACCAGTCGAGTAGAAAAGTCAATGTAAGACGTTGCAATCGAAGCCATTGAATGCGCAACTCAAATGTGTTATTCTCGACATAGTCATCTCGTTGCCGCCTGTCAATTTGTTGAATCGCATGACTGAGATGAAGTAAAAACCACTTTCGAAACCCTTTATCCATAGAATATTTTTTTTGTCACAAAACCACGGTCCCAATGTGCAGCCCGTTGATTTTGTTTCGTTCGTGTACAACGGGCACAACGCGGTCAGGAGCTCCGTCTCTAAAAACGACGAGTTCCCTCCGTGGAAGAAACGCGTTCTGCTCGAACGCATCGAAGGGAACTCTCCTTGTCCCAACGCGAAGTGTGTCATCGCGAGTAGCACGAAGGACCATTTCAAGGTTCTGCCCTGCTTGCTCCAAGTTGTAGCCAACACCGACGTATTCTGTGCGTTCCCGAGACTGCTCTTGGCCCATCGCTTGTGACAAGGGAATATCTGTTCACCTTTAAAAACCCTTTATCCATAAAAAAAGAAGCATATGTTTTAATCCGCAAGGATTAAAACATATGCGGGAATATCAGAAACACACGCTATAATTCTTTTTATATTTCTTTTGTACTTTTAATCCTTGCGGATTAAAACATATGCTTCTTTTTTTTTCAATCTTCCTCCAAAGCTTGTTCCAAGACACTCTGAAAACGTCTGCGATTGTCACTCTGAGGCGTGTGAATGGTTGTACGACTTTCAGGAGACACTGTCGCTTCCGTGTCTCGGCTGGCCAAGCGCACAAGACGGTCGCGCGTGGTCCGCCGAGCGCTCGGAATGACCAAGTTGCGCGCTCGAGATGGTGTTGCCTGGGGGACTTGAGCGCGCAGCTCAACCGTTCCCTTCATCTGTTGGTGAATCGGGTCAATCTTGTCCTCGACACGCTTGCGCTCCGCAATGATGGAATGCGGGTAGTTGCATGTTCCAGAAGGGAGCGAGTGTTCCATCTCATTCTCTGAGCAATACTTGACGTATGCTCGGTAAATTTCAGGGTCCGTCCAGAAGATGGTGTCGCGCGTCAGAGGAACACCACAACGAAAGGCAGCACGCTTGGCCGCATACAGGTCCCAGTCGGAAATTTTACGATAGTCGAGAGATCGCGCTTCAAGCACCTTGTAGTAGTCTTCCTCGTGGTTCTTGCGAGCCGGGTTGAGTTGCACACTCAACAGCATGTCTTGTTCCGTTTCCGTCATGCGTTCACGCGTGGGGACAGCACATCCCTCTGAGCGTTTCAGGGCGTTCCCGTTAATGGCGTCAATGGCAGTCACGTAGTCATTGACAAACTTATCGGTCCAGGGTACAACCTCAAACAAGTCTGGGTGATCATCATAAACCACCCCGCGGATTGCATGAATGCGCGGAAATGACGCACACATGGTCGAGAGGTAAAAGGCACGGTCCAAAACGTTTAGGTCAAACACTTCCAAAATCTCCGGAGCGACAAACAAGTGTTTGGAGTTGTCATTGTACTCACACACGACAATGTACTGCTCGTTCCTGGTGATCCAAGCCTTAAACTCTTCATCCGTTCGAGCTCGCCCCAGCTCGTTTTGGGTGCCATGTCCAGACACGTACGAGTCCAAAACGGACTGCTCGACAGTTCGGTAAATTTTGCCGTCCTTGGCGTGCAACTGTCGATTGCACATGCTTTTCAGGACATCCAAAATTTGCGCGTCGGACAGCGCGGGTTGACAGTGCTCCTGCAGGCGAATGGCAATTTGCTGCAGCGTACCCTTGAAGGACAGGTAGTTTAAGTTGATCTTGTATCGATCAGCGTCGTTCTGCGCTTGCACCGCCGGTCCTTCGGGGACTTGACGAAGTCTCGGGGGAAGATTGTGACCATGCGTGTAGTTTAGCTCCTGCTTAAACATACTGGCCCGCTCAACCTGGTAATTTTCCAAGGCCGTTCTCTTCATGTCATACCCGGCCATTTTGCAGAGCGCCTTCCAGACAATGGGGACCTCCTCGTCGATAATCTCCGACGCCATCAGGTGAAGCACGGCAAAAACAATCTCAAGCGTTGGGAAAAGTCTCGGCCCAACCAAATACACCTGGGCCGGGTCGTATTCCTTTTTATAGAGAGGTCCCCCCGGGACGTGATAGGTGGCAGTGATGGCCCTGATAATCGTCTGATGACGAATAAACGTCTGGATAATCTCCAGCGAACGATTTCCCTTTTTCTTGTCAATCACCTTCCAGTCTCTCAAAAGCTTGTAAACACGCTTGAGGACCGTGGTGGGCATCTCCATGTCCACATCAGGGATGGCACCGGTTCGGATGGCACAATAAACGCTGACGGTGAGTATCTGATCAATGTTAAAGTACACACTTACATCACTACTAAAGACTGCTCGAGGATCAAACTGCCACTCTTCGATGGGCTTTGTGGGAAGTGGAACGGTCACCTGGAACATGCTACTCGCACAAAATAGGCAGTGACGCGGTTAGCGTCACTGTCTTTTTGTGCGACAATCAAAAACTTACCTGTAAAGAAAACGAAAAATGTTTGTCAGTAGAGCGCGCTCTCGCGTGCGCGCTCTACTTACCGAGTGCCCAGGGGATGGTTCTTGTCGCGCGGCTGGTTGGTGCAATACGCCCACGATGTCGCATCGTCCGTCTGAATGTTGCGCGAGATTCGAACACTTTGCCCATTGTACTCTGCAATCTCCAGCACTGTGCGCGTGTGCTTCTTGTTAATCAGAACGTCCTTCATCTCCTGCACCTTTTCATAGTTGGCATCCTCAGCCTCCTTTCGAGTGACCCACTTGGGAGGTTCATCACACAAGGCAATACGAGGACCAATGTGCGTATCAGAGTTGTACGCACGATTGGACGAGCTGTGAATAATCTCCCATGTACCCTCAATGTAGCATGACTGAATAAAGCCCAACAATGGAAACGTTTTACCAGCCTCTGGAGGTCCACAGAGCTGAATGTGCATGGACGGCTGACCTGCACGTGTCTTGTCAAATGTCCCATTCAACCCCGCGGCCAAGAAGGGAATCTTGGCGTTAATAATTGTCTTCCCAGTCGCCAGAATGGTCATGCGAACAATGCATGTGTTACCCCAACAGGTCATGTTAACGTCAATAAAGGGCGTGTGGCACGTCAGGTGCTTGCCGGGGTTTTTGCTGATAATCTCATTCAACCGCTTGACACACGCCTTGATGGACGGGGGAACGGGCTTGTTTTGAACAATGCCGTCAATGCACCAAAAGGAACAGAATTTGTCTAAACCAGACTCTTGCATCCTTTTCTGCGCCTTACAATACTCTGCATAACGCTCTGGTTCCCTCTCAGGGTCCTCTGGCAGCAATTGTTCAATCTCCTTGGTTGCCATAACAGTCTCCTTTTCCCACTTCATGAGCTGATCGCCCGTCTTGTAGTTGAGCGCGTTTGGCAGAGATGCTTGGTAGGCCACCTTGTCCACCAGAGGGTTCTCATAGACACGCCGGCGCTGACTGACAAGACTGGAAAGCGTTCCAGGGGATTCTTGGTTCTCGTTAACCAGACGCCCGTTGACAATTTGAATGCGCTTGGAGATGAGGTCAGCCGCAAAATTTTCCTTGGATGTCAAGAATGGCCAGCGCGTAAAGGCAATTCCTATCACACAAAAGGTCAAAACGCGTCAGCGTGAATTTTAAGCAACTTACCTGAAATTAAAAAAAAAAAATACCCTGTCAGTTCCTTTTCTCTGTACATGTCGACTTGATCCCGAGGCCCCCTGCGGGGCCCTCAGGAAGTCAAGTCTCCTTACCCAAATCCTGCCTATGGGCCCAAAAGCACTGGTCGGGGTGCAGCATATACCACTCAAAACCTTCAGCATATCCAGTCTCGTGGCGCGACTCGCTCTCTGAAATTTTCGCGCGAAAGCTCGCCACATCACCTCTTGCTTCTGGAGCAAGCATCTCAAAGACACCCAAACAGCGCTCAAGTGTGCAACTCTGGGAAATGTGGAACACATGCGCTGGTTCACTGTACATGTCACCCGTTTTGGCCAAGATGAGGTCCTGTTGACCACTATCGTCTGCGTAACCGTGAAAGTAGTTCATGGTGGTCACATAGGTAATGTCAGTGTGCGTTCTGTTTACCACGTGTTGATCTCCTAGAAACCTCAGATCACTGAAAGGATCAACCTGGGGCAATCGAAAGCTCCCTCCTCGCGCGCTGTTCACTGTGCGGATTTTGGGGCCGTTTCGAGGTCCTGCCCACATCTTGAGCTGCTTGTTTACCTCAGTCAGGGAGAAACGCGGATCAAGCACACAGAAACGAAACAGTGCAAGCTTGTCGGTAACCCTGAAAAATGTCGTGTGAACCTTGGGTAAAATGCCAGTTGTTCCCACCACGGCTGCCGCTTGCTGTGCCTGGACAGGAGCAGGAGCAGGAGCAGGAGGGTCCATAATCTCATTGCGCGTCAATGGCCACATGAGCGCATTCACGCGGGACCGCCGCGACACTTCTTGGCACATGTCAGTCGTGTAGTCCGAGCAAGGATACAGCTCGACATGCTCTTCACACAGACTAATGTCCGTGGGCAATAGGTAATCGCGCACCCAGCGTTCAGCCGGACTCAAGTCCCGAAACTGACGCAAAATGTTGGCTGCCTGCTCAGGCAAGTCATCAATCTCCATGTGGTACTCCTCAAGCATACGGCGCGCATCCGCAGCCCACGCGTCAAGTTCCGCGTTTTCCTGCGGGATGGCTGGAAGGTGGACAATGGCGGCCGGTTCAATGGCCACGTGCTGTTCCTGGGTACCTCCAAACCCCCCAAAACGACCCCTTCGACTGCGCTCCCTGTCCACTTGCTGGTAGGCAGCCTCCAAATCAATGACCACTTGGGGATCAAAGTACCTTTCATGAGACACGTACTGGTTGACCAGGCCTTCATTCTGCGCCTTGTCGATACCCCGTTGCACGCAAACGTATGCCTTGAGCACTTGATCGTACAAGCGAGGATTGGTGGCCTTCCTGACTTTAATACTAGGGGTACCATTGTCATTCATGGCAGTTGCCAAAAACATGTACTGCAGTGCATTGACCAAGTGGATATGAGAGTCCGTCTTGCGCCAATCTGCCAAACAATGAGAAGACTCTCCCCAGGGTCCCCCGTAGCCAAATGGAACTGGTATCCAGGCAGACCATTGCACTCCACGGAGCACACTCTTCATGTTCTTCCCAACTGTGCGCAACCACTCATTGTTGAGCACCAGGTGATCCATTCCTCCCTGGCGACTCAATTCGGCCAACTGGTCCGAATCCATTTTTTTTTGTCAAGAGAATCACCCCCTTTGTTCACGAAAAAAAAATAAAACTAAAGATGGAGGGGTGGCGCGGAGCGTGGAACAAGGAAAAGGCCACTGGAATTCAATTGGGTATGGTATGTGATGTATGTGGTGGCGCATCCGTGTCAACGTGTTCGTGTGCCATGGACAAGTTTCGGAAACAATGGGAAGTTGACCATACGACCCCTTTGGTGTCGCAGAAGCGCTCAAGAATTTATCAAGACAACTCTTCAGTGACATTTAATGACATTTTCAATCGCTTTGTCAAATGTCTGCTAAACGTCGACAGGGACCATAAAGCGCTTGTGCAGCGTGTCAAGTCCGCACAATCCCTTCAGGAGGTTTTGGACGCTCTCAAAGCTTTGGACGAACAGTCAAAATAAACAAAAAAAAATGTCAAAGGATCAAGTGGCTGCCTACTATCGTCGAGTCTTTTCCTGGGACAAACTCGAGTCCTTTGCCACATGCCAAGGAACAGTCCCATTCCATGAAACGCTGTGGAAATTCATCTATTTGAACGATCCTAATCGCTGGAGCAAATGGCGTTGGTTCCCAACGGTTGAGGCGCTTCGCGCGTACGTGTTGGAATCTTACGACGGGTTTCGAAACCCAATTGCAACACTCAACTATGGCCAACAAAGAACCCGAGGGGAGCGCTTTTTGACCTTTGATGTCGACTTGAATGACTACGGGTCTTTGAGGAACTTGGTGTGTTCATGCGGCACCCAAAAGCAAGCTTGTGCTGACTGTTGGTCCTTTTGGATGTCCAACAATGTCATTCCAATCATCAAGAGATGCCTGGAGGACATGTGGGGGTTTCTGGACATTTTGTACGTTTTCAGTGGTCGCCGAGGTCTTCATGTGCATGTGCGCGATTGTCGCGCGAGACGAATGACTGCGCAACAGCGCGCGCGAGTCCTGGAGAGTTTCAGGAGTTTTCCAATTGCGGACATTTGCTGGCCTCAACTGGAATTGGTTTTCAGACGCAAAACGCGCCAGGAGTGTTCTGAAATTTATGAAAGTGTCTTGAGTCATTTGAATCCGCTACCAGGACAATACTTTGGGGGCGCTGACAATTTGTGGGACTGTTGTGAGTACCTGCGACAGCATGCACCATGTCGCCAGGTATGGGAAGAGTGGAAGGAGAGTGTCTGCAGGGCGCTCTGTGCACCCAAGTTTGACGAACCGGTCACTCAACAGGTGACACATGCCTGTAAGGTTCCCGAGACACTCCACCAGGTGACATTGAATGTGTGCAAGACATTTGATGGAAATGACTTTGGGTTCCAGCCAGTCAATGTGAGACAATTTGCAATTTGAAAAAAAAAGAAAAAAAAATGCTGTGCGAGGGGCCTCACGTGACAACTGGTGACTTGAAGCAAATGTATTGGGAATGTCTCCAGTGGTTACGGAACGCGGAAGCGGTGACATTGGACAAGTGTCCTCCGGATGTCACAAAGAAGCAGCTGAGGGCGTGGAGACAGTTTAAGGAGATTAAAAAGAACTACGAGGAGGCTGCCAGGCGCTTGGAACAGAATAACCCCAAGGTTGTCGCTCAGTGGAAAAGAGAGTGGGAAATGACAAAGAAATAAAAAAAAAACAACAAAAGAGAAAAGGACACTTGGAAATGTCACCCTGGAGACAATTTTATTCAGTCGCTTTTGACGAGTCAGTCCTTCCTGTTAATAAAGCCTCCATGTATCCTTCAAGGCCTTTAAGTGTCTTCTTGTGTGTTGCAAAACATGTCACAATGGGAAAAGCATTGTCCTTGATGGTTGTGGGCCACTTGCTAAAGGGCTTTTTGGCATACACGGGTCCAACGAGAGACTCCCAGGTTGTTTGAGGGGACAAGCGAATGTGCTCGGGAAGCAAGTGGGACAAGTCGCGCTTAATGTGCGTCATGAAATGAATGGCCTTGTGAAGTGTGCGAATCCGTGCCGCGTGACCCGTGCACGCCCAGAACCCAATGGGTTCGTTTGGATAACTCACGGGACCCAGCTCATCGCTCTTGAGGACATCCGTGTGATTGAGAATGAAAAACTCAGCGCCCTTGGTTGGAATGGCTTGCTTCCATTCCTTGTTGCAACCGACACAGGCGGCTGGAAGCGTTTTGGGAATGAGCTCTTCGTGCTCTGTCAAACACACCATGGTGGGGCTAACGAGGAGAGCTGCCGAAACCTTGTGAAAAGTGGGCGTCAAGTAGGGAATCATGTGACCCAAAATGGGATCAGCAATGACCTCATTGTAGCGCTGGACAAACACATCTGAGTGCTCCTTTGACACTCGCAAGTGTTCGGGAACGTGAGCGAGGCTCCCGCCAAGCAACTCGTAAACTTGCATACGCAAAAAACCATCTAACAAATCATTTATCCCAGGGGTAGAAGACATGGAGTGCAAATGCTACGTGGCTGAAACGGTTACCAAGCTCGACGCCCTGTTGGAAAAAATTGCAATTTCAGAGTCGGTCGAGTCGTCAGGCAAAATGGAATTGGTGGCCACGTTTCGCCAGGTGCTGGCAATTCAGAACGAACTCAAGACGCTTCTCAAGCGCCACGAGGAGGTCATTTACGAACAGGGGCGCCAGTTTGGAGAAAATGTGAAAATGTACGCCATTCAGGCGCCACCCGACAAACCGGCCCTTAAATCCGTTCCCTGGGAGCTCGGAAACCCATCAACTGTTATCCCGCCCAAGGGCGCGCTCACCAGACGCACAGTGGACGCCATCCCAACTGTACAAAAGTCCCAAAAGAAGACAAAATAAAAGAAGCATATGTCATTTTTCTGACATTCCCAGTCCACTATCGGTTTAAACAATTCGTCTTCGATTGGAATCGGTCTCCAAACTATCCTACTAAAATCCACAATATCCTCTTCGTCCAATGACATTACAAAAAAGTTCTTGCCATCGGACCAATGCGCTTCAATAAGGTCAAAAAACGGTCTGTTAGTTGTGACTTTTGCAAACATTTGAGCAACGGCATTGAATTCCAATTCTGTCAATGACGACACAAGACGTCCTTGCAGAGTCATAGCGTCCATCATTGATTTCTAAAACTTACAAATTATAGAGTGCATAAAAACGTTTTAGAAAAAAATAATGTTGCTCTCTCGTCTGGATGATGTAGCGCGCCTCAAGGTGCTGGAAGACCTGCAAATGATTGACGTCATCTTTTACGCCCAAGTCGACAGCAAGCTAAACAGTTGGATGATCCGTCAGGACATTTGGAGCATGCTCTGGGAATCCAAAGTGGTTTCCGCTTTAACCGCTCCAAACGCCTACGGACACACCTTGACCACCGTCAAGAGACTGGGCGACAAACGGCGTACAAATTGCATTGCGTGGTATTTTGCCTTTTACATGTGTGAAATGTATCGCAGAGACGTTGATTATGTCTTTAAAAAGCCATCAACCCTGGTTTACAAAACCAGTGCTATGGGCATTGACGTTCATGCCGATACGTTACCCTTTCGTATATCGTGCACCATTGATGAAAACAATGCTGCCACCATTGATGAAATTCGGCAGCAGGGAATTCCAAGAGAAGGCGTTCTGAGTAACCCAATATACGGCGACAGATATTATTTTGACTGGGAAATTCCAACGTGGTCCGCAGGTATTGAGCAATTTGCGCGTCTTTTGTACATGCTCTTCAACAAGGGATGGCGTTTGGAGGTTGAATATAAGGAAAATGTCTATAAAATAAACAAACGACTTTTTTGACAAAAAAAAATACATGGCTGAGAGTGAGGCAAAGCGTGCTCGAAAGCACGTGGTGGACGCCATTCGAGCGCGTGAGCGTGCCTTGGACGACGAGGAGCGCGCCCTTGAGGCTGAAAAGCTGCGCATCTTGTCCAAAGAAAAGGATATGCAGGAGCGCAAAAGACGCCTCCAAGAGTACGAAGGAAAAATTGAGCGATACCGAGAAACACTCAAGCATCGCTTCAACCCTGGTTTGATGCACCTGGTCATTGGAATGCTGCAACAGAACTCTCCAATGACCATACAGACGCTTGGAAGAATTTCAACGCTTACCCATCACGCTTACGATGACCTTTTGCTCCCGCTCTGGGAGGAGGTCTTTCGCACCGAAGCAGATTGGACAGACTGGGCATGGGAACACAAGTATATTCGCCAACAATACGAAGACGATGATGACGTTATTTACCAGCCGGAAGATACGATGGGTGATGAAAATGTTGGTATCGTTTTAAAGTCCGACCCAGACGTGCAAGTGCTTCAAAATTACGACGGTCCAATGACGGATGCCTTTCGAACCTTTCTGGATAGTGTATCACCTCCAGAGAAGCGCGGTATTGAATCCACGTACTGGAAACGGGCCGTTGAGTACATGAAAAGAACAAATCTCGAATTTGAAATGGATATTCAAGTTCATTGGACACCGTATGATATCATCTGGATTCAGTCGAGGTTGGACAGTGAAGATGGGGTTCCCGTCATTGAAAGAGTCGAGTGGTCAACAAAGGACAATGCTGTGCGATTTTGTCAAGACAAGGTCAACACTGATTTTACACGTGTCCGGGACGTTAGATTTTCCAATTTGGGCAACGCGACACAAGAAGTTGCTTTTTTTAACAGTGCATTTTGGCTGCAAAAAGATAACAAAGGCGTGCGCTTTGCTAGTGTTACACAGCGGTCATCAGTCTTTTTTGCAAAATTATCTGGTCAGTCGACAATCAAAATGTACCTTGAAAGCGACACTATTGGGTTTTTCCGAGATGGTGCAGGGGCAACAAAAAAGATCGCTCGTAGTCAATATGGGTTTGCTGTGAACCCTGATCAGAGACACATTTGCTTCATGACACCCGATCAAATCATTGTCGTCTACGACAGTCTTGATCGAAAAGAAACCCGATACATTGCAACTGCACCCATTCAAGCCAGTGAGCTTTCCGGGAAATTCTACTGGAGTAAGGATGGGTCGTCCATTTACATGAGTTACAAGTCTGGGGTCGTCGTCTACCGTCCAGACGTGCCCCCAGTGTACTTTGAAGCGCCTGGATTGATTGACTTTGAACTGTCTCATGATGACGCGACACTGTTTCTTGTGACTGAAAAGGAATGGGTTTTCCAGGAAACGACTGCCCCATTTACAAAGCGCTCACAGAACAGGACAAACAGGGGCGAGATTGACTATGTTTGCTCGTGTTTTGTCGTCAATCGGCCCCAAGTTTGGATTGTCCAGAAGCGCAAAGCGGACGGATACTGTCAAGTTGTATCAATGCACGCATTTACGAGTCTCGTTTCACACCCAGTGGACCCCACTCGGTTTTTTAAGCGCAATTGAAAATACACACTTTTCTTGCTTTTGTATTTTTTTTTGTATTAATTGCACATGTTTTTAATCCTTACAAATGGAGCGTGAGACCAAGCGTATCCGGAGTGAGCCGGAAATTCGTCGGCAAGTGCGTGACATGCTCGAGTTGCCAGGCAACGCCTGGAAGTATGTGCTGGAGGAAATGGACATGCTAGAAATTTTCTTTGCAGACAGCATGTACCCAGAGTTTGCTCAGTGGATGGTTCGTCGCAACGCCTGGCAGAACATTTGGAAGTACAAGGTTGCACCCATGCTTCGTTCAAGCAACGTCCAAGTGACTCAAGTGGGTTTAAACGAGCGGTGGAATTGTCTGGCGTGGTACTTTGCCATTATGGGGTCTAGCGAGGAACCCCTAAAGGGCTACTGGGTGCACTCCATCAAGCGCCCCGACGGCCGAGGAGCAACGGGAGAGGTCAGGTTGGGCTTTTCCAAGCTCTTGGACTACACGAATGCACTCAATGGAAACGAACCACAACTCATTCAATTGGAAATTAACAGCACAGACGGCCCACGACTCAGGGGTCACTTGTTGGATTTTGTCAGCAACAAGGACTACCGAACCATGCGCTCACAAGTTGTCTGGAGAGTGCAAAGCATGTCCGACTACTTTAAAAGCGTCGCCCAGGTGTTGTACGTGCTCTTCCAGGAAGGGTTTTTTGTCATTTTAAGGTTCAGGGACGAGGCCGCAAACTACCATATTCGCCTCAAGGTGGACATGATGGATGACGCAGGACCGGCCGTGGACGACGATGACATTATCGGGATTGTGACGAGTGACGGCAGACACTTTCGTGTCATGAGAGACATTGTTCAACAAATGAGGACCATTGATAACCTGACGGAGGACGCTGGAACACACGACTACATTCCGCTGCCAAACATTAGCTCGCAGCAAATGGAGTTGTTGCTCAAGGCAGTTGAAAGACCCCCAATCATCGCTGACTGGGGAGATGGTAATTTTTTTGAGATGTTTCGTGCCGCACACTATCTCGACGTGCAGGTAGTGGTTGAAGAGTGCATTACACAACTCTTCGAACGCTTAATGCGTGCAAAGAATTCGTCGTTATGGAAGGAATTTGACGGGTACCTGGTGACGGCAGTGTACTTTTACGACAATATTCCAGAGATTGAAAAACAATACCCCAAGCTGCGCAAGCAAATTTGGGGAATTCTTCGCAACTCTGACCGAGCTTTGTTTGCGGCTGTGGAAAATAACGATAGACTCGCAGTGCGACTCTTGTTGAAACGATGGAGCTTTTCCAGTGATCAGTACAGTCAATGTCTCAGCACTGCAATTTTGCGAAACGACATGGACATGATTGAAATGTTCTTGGAACTTGTGCCTGATCAGGTAAAATTTACTCTGACGCATGTGCTCCATGCTGTTATAGCGGGCAATCTGACCATGTTACAATTTTTGCTGGATCATAAAAACACTGTTCTTTTACCGAATGAAAGCGCCCTTGTTCCAACGGAGATTAATGACGAAGACCTTGTGCTACAATTACTTAAAATGCAGCTAAAAGATGGGCGTTTTGTTATTACTTATACTGCGTTCTCGGATGCTTGGCATGCAAGAAAGTATCGAGTGCTTCAATTTATTTTGGACCAGCCCGCATTCCAACTGTCAAACCCAGATCTGGCCCTGCGAGCTGTAGTCAGGCACGATCGAGTGCCTGCGGTACGTATATTACTCCAAGACCAGAGATTTGATGTAAACTGGATTAGGGACGGAGATATCTCATCGGAGGAAATGAGAGAGCTTGTGAATGAGTTTAGGATGAAAAAAAGACAACGGATTTAAATTTTCTTCTTCAAATGTTCTTCGTAAATAAGCGAGCGCTTGGAAATGACTTTCTTTTGGCTCTCGGTGCAATAATCATACACCAAATTGCCCTCATTGTACCCCGCGGTCTCTGGATAGAAAACATTGTCTTTGACTGGCTCAAAAAAAATGGTCAAAAGGGAACCCGCTTTGCCCTTGAAGCACCTGTAAGATCGCTCGTGTGACCAAGAAAGCATTGCCTTGAGCAAACCTAAAATGTTTGGGGGAACTTTGCTGAGACGCACATGTTGCGCTTTGGCAAACTCGGCAATTTTCAATAGGTGAAGCGCACCCACAGGAACGTTAAAGTCTGCGTCGGGAAACGAGTTGTGTAGCATGTAGTGCACAATGGTCATCTTGACGAGCGCAATAAGGACTGTACGTTGATTGTCACTGAATCGCATCCAATAGTCCTTGGGACTGAAAGCAACCATGTTTTTTGCCACCAGGTTCCAAGAGAGAAAATTCCCCGTCCACCAGTCAAATAGTGTCATTCCCAGCGACCACCAGTCGTATACATCACCCACGTTGGGTTGCGGAATGGTCCCATACTCGTCCAGGTTTCGCATGTAGTACATGATGACCTCTGGGGGTGCGTACAAAATCTTTGGATGGGTACGTTCTCGGTACGCTGAGCGAGTCACAGGCGTTGACCCAAAGTCAAAATCAACCACAACGGGCATTTGAGACAAGACAAAGGAAAAGACGGCTGGTGGAGTGTTTTGGTTCTCCCTCCCAATGCCAAAGGTAAAACGAGTAGGTTCCGGGTAGTCTCGCAGCAAAATGTTGTCTGGCGAAATGTCCCGGTGGCGCAGACCAATGTGAGCTTGGGCAACCCAGAGCCAATAAACTTTTCAAAAAGGAAAGAAGAGGACGCGTTAGCGTCGTCTTCTAATCTTTTTGAAAAGTTTTCAAACATGTATGCTACTTACCAAGTGCAAAGGTTCCACCTACAGTCGGCTGGGTGCTCTTTTCCAGTGTTCCTCCCGACAGATATTCAAGTTTGCTCAGATAGTATTCGTATCCATCTTGTTCTTTAAACTCGTTCAAAATGTGCTCAATGACCACCCGTTGATCCTTGTATTCATAGAGGCCCGTCCAGTGTCCTTCTTTCACCTCAACTAACGTTGAAGGCCCCAGAATGTCCTTGTACTTTGTTGTGAGCTTCAAAATGGCTGAAGAGCGCATTAACATGCTGACAACAGTTGGCTGCTTGTCTCGTTTCACAGCTGCAAAGCGGTAAACGACACCATCTTTCCCCAAGAGCGCCACATTGAAACCCCCACTACCCAGCAAGCGCTCAAGAATGGTGACTGTATTTGCCTCGGGACTCCGCTCGCGTTTTCTCATGATGAAAAGAGTTTTCATTTTGATGTATTTATTCTTTAAAATGTATAAAAATATTTCGTTTGACTTTCAAAAATCTGAATGAAGTCAATTTTCACCTACAAATCCCACGCGCATCCTGAGTTGGATCGCTATGTGCAGCGCGAAGAAGTTCGGACGGCTCAACATAACAAAACAACCACTCGTACGGGGCGCAAAAGGGACGCGGCAGGGTTCAACTACTACAAGCATGGACTCAGACACATGGTGGGGGGACTCACAACATTTTTGAAAAGTTCCTTTTACCGGCATGTCAAGGTGTCGAGAAGGAAAACATCGGGTTGCATCAAGCAGGCGTCATCCAAGCGTCTCGGAAACAGGGTAGACCGCGAACTCGTCGAATACTGCAAGACTGGCAAAGTCAAAAAAAATGCCCATCAGCTCACCCACGTGATTGTGCGCTACCTGGCAGCACACGGTTATGTGCCAGTGGCCGCACAATTGCCCGTGGTGATCCAGGCAACACTAAGCAAGACCATTATGACACAAGCTGACTTGATTGTGAGGGACGCTGAAGGTCGATTGCACATGTTGGAAGTCAAGACGGGTGCCGTGGCCGTCTCGACAACTAAGGGCACGTTTGCGGCACCCTATCAACATGTCGCGTACTCTAAAAAAAACGCCTGGGACATGCAAAGACATTTTACGCACAAGGGTCTGGTTGACGCGGGACTGCCGCTGGCGTCAAGCAAAGTTGTCCACGCGTACCAAGAAAAGCACGGAAATGTCCTCAGTGGACACGTTAAAGAGTATGGCGACGCGGGTAATCACTGGTAGCAGGGTGTACACTGGCTGGAGAAATTCTACGTTTAATACGCGACGGAAAGGCAACGCGCAAAAGTTGCGCGTATGCGCAATGATTGCACTCAGACGCGCGGGGTTGTCTCGGGACGTGGCAGTGTACTTGGTCAAGTGTCATACAGACTTTTGGGATGACATGGACCCCATTGTGGGACCGAGTGACATTTGAAAATAAAATATTACAATAGAGGGGTGCTTTTATGAGGACATTTCGGGTTGTCGCCGGTGACATTGTGGTTGGCGAGTGGAAAATGTCACCTCCCGAGGAGGAGGACAATGAGGACAGTGAAGTGTCAGTGGAGCCTCGCTGGAAACGTCTTGTCACCCGCAGACTGAAGAAATGTGACAAATTTGTGGACAAACTGCGACATGTCCAGGCGATTAGTGGGGACAAGGAGGCGTGTGTTGTCCTCGATCGGGGTCGCTACAGGTTCGACGATCCTTCGGCGTGGCGGACGCGTTCGCCGAAAAACATGTGGATTCCCTTTGGTTTCACCTCCGTTATCCAGGTGTCCAAGCGGTTTTCAGTGTCATTTCGCATTCGCGAGGACAAGGGAACACATCGCCCGCGCTACTTTTTCATCTGCTACGACCATCTCAATAAGACTGGCAAACCTTGGGTCATTGTCGACTCCAAGACGCCCACGCGAGGCGCCTACTTGTCCTTTTGGGAAAGCTGCTCCAAGCACTTTGGTGAAGACTTTACCGCAGCTGCAGCGCACATTAGCCGACGCGATTCGTGTTTTAAGACATTTGGCCTTGAAACTGTTGAGATTGAAGACCGATGCCGTCGATCTGAAGCGCTTTTCTGCGGTCGCAATCGTGAGGACCCGCAACAAACCGCAGTGACCCTCTTGCACCTCAAGCGAACGGCCAAGTTTTTCCCACTTGTCGGTAAAGATGTCTTTGAAATGATTGCAAGGCATATGATTGAATAAATACAACTCTAAACAAACTCGATCGTTTCGTCAACTCTCAAAATCAGGCCACTGTTGAAACTGGTCAGATCCAATCCAGGTACCCGGTTTGGATCTGACCATTTTTAACACCAACTCCCTACCCCTCTGATCTGGCCATGTCCCCGAGATCAGGTCGACCTCAAGGTCGACCTCATGAAAACCCTGGTTGGTGCTCATACAAGTCAATGTGTCATGTAAACACCTCCACTGTTTCCAAGTCGAATGTCATTCAGCGACATTGACCTCCATCTATGGGACATGGTTAGACCAAGGGGGTAGGGAGTTGGTGTTAAAAATGGTCAGATCCAAACCGGGTACCTGGATTGTATCTGACCATTTTCGACAGTGACCCGATTTTGAGTGTTAAGACAAGTTGGAGTTTGATTAGAGTTAGTTGGACAAGTGCGAGGTGCACTCTTTTCACCTCGCGACTTCTCAACGTTTAAAGACGGGCCACTGTTGAAAATGGTCAGATCCAATCCAGGTACCCGGATTTGATCTGACCATTTTCAACACCAACTCCCTACCCCTCTGGAAAAATCCATGTCTGCCATGTCCCATAGATGGAGGTCAATGTCACCTACCAGGGGTAGGTTACGGGAAACTTGGAGTTGTTTTCGTAACATATCAACTTGTATGCACACCAACCAGTGTTTTGATCAGGTCGACCTTTAAGGTCGACCTGATCTCGGGGACATAAGGGACATGAAATTTTTTAGAGGGGTAGGGAGTTGGTGTTAAAAATGGTCAGATCCAATCCAGGTACCTGGATTGGATCTGACCATTTTCGACAGTTGCTCTGAGAACTCGCGAGGTGAAAAGAGTGCACTCAACTAATCTTAAAAGCATGTTGGGGGTCATTGTCATTGCCGCCATTCAATTGGCCATTCTCAACTGGATTCTTGGAGGTCGCCTAAGTGAAGCTTGGAATGCGTTTTTCAACATGCCAACGGAACATTTTTACCGCATTGTGGTTTTGATCATTGCTTTGGGTGTGTTTGTGAGATTGGTGCATGTACAATAAAATACTTTTAATTAGTTCACGACGTTCAACTTTGTCCGGCAAAGCACCAACCAAGGCTTCCATAAACGTTGCCTTTTGCTTCACTGAGGGAGCGGGGTCCTTTCCAAAGTACAAGATTACGTTTTCCTGAAATGTTTGATCGTACACTGATGCCAGGTGATTGTCGCTTGTGCGACTGGTGCGCCAGGACTGGAACTGGGACGGATCAAAGTCACTGTCAAAGGCCAACTGAGCCAAATACTTGGAAATGTAAGCGTCCCCCAAGTACGCCAACTGGCGATTCCCTTGAATGCCTTCCAACTTGAATTCGACACGTTTCACCATGCTGTCATCCAGGCACACTGACATGTCTTTGAGTGACGGAAATCGATTTTGGACCACTTGAAACTTGGATGCCAGTTGGTCAGGGATTGACAAAAATTCGGCACACTTGGAGGGTTTCAGCCCATCCAAACAAACGACCCTCATGATTGAAAAGCGATTTTGGAATCATTTTATGAACCAAGTGGCTGACCGAGCCATGTACAGGGATGAACAATTGATTGAGGAGTACATTTTGCGCAAAAAACGTCATGTGTTTGCTCTCGCGTGGAAGCTCGCAGTGGATTGGATGACCGTTGTGTGTTCCATGATGCATTTGTTGTTTGCCATTCTTTCAACATGCATGAATTTTGCATTGTTAATTTTTCAGTTTTTACCACTTTTCCTCATTGTGGTCTTTTTTTTGACATTTTCCGTAAGTGCAAGCATTTTTTCCGCGGAGCTCTTCTATTATGCACGACACTTGTGTATTCTGCAACAAACGGGAGAAACAACTGTAAAGATTCCAAAGTTTTTTCTCGATATGGCTGGTTTAGCGCATTTGTTTCGAGACAATTGCCAAAAGGCTTCAGTGATAAACTTTTTTCTGTATGCGACACGAAACCTCATTGATGATATCAAATGGCATTTATTCACTCAAAGTTAATCAACAGCTCAATGGGTCTCAGGGGATCTCTGTAAATGTCGTTAATCAAGTTCGAATACAAGTGTTCTTTGAGTAAATGACGTTGTTTTGTCGTCAGGGGTTGTTTGGCGCCCAAAAGGTGATACGAGGCAATGGGAGGGGGTGCCTTGCATGCCAAAATGTACCACTGGCCAAAGGCAGCCGCACAGTGCCAGAGGGAGTGAATAATCCACCACCACTCTTGTGCAAGCGTTGTCTGAATGATAAAAAGCACTACCCCATTGGCCGTTAAACCCACGCCAGCCAACAAGTTGCCCCACTCGTACTTGGGAAAATAACGACCCCCAGGCGCGTGGATGGAGTAGGACGGATAATCGATACAGGCTGATGCCATATAGCCCGCCCAGTAAACGACTGGGAGCAACAGAGAAATTCCCGCAAACAACACCATGCCACTGTACGTGCCACCACCCCAGTAGATGCAAAAGGCCAACAAGACTGCAAACAACAACAAGAGCACATCCTTGAGCGGTCTCCAGACTTGAGGCCACTTGATGATGATTAGACCAGTCATGGGCATGAAAAGCATGGCAAAAAAGTAGTCCAAGTCACGTTGAAACACAAAGGAAAAGTAACATGACTGAAACTCGTCACATGCGTGAAATGACCCAGACGTGAATGGGACAAGCGCGTAAATGGTCCCAAAGAGATATTCGGCTCTCCCATACGCTCGAAACGCTGGGAACAAGAAGGTCAAATTGGTAATAATTAGCAAAAGACCTTGAAATGAAAACATGGAGGACTTGATTCGAAGTGGTCGTTGGCGCGATTGGCTCAACCAAGAGCAGAGCGACTCTGTGATTGACACAAACTTGAGGCGTCAGACGGAAAACCCAAACGCACTCAAGGAACGTATCAAGTTCAAGTGGGCAGACGACCTAATGTCAGGAGGAGGTGTGATTCTTTTTTTCCCACACACTACCTTTGAGTCTGACAAGGTCCTATATGTGGATGAATACAAGTCTTTTGCTAATTTGGATCACGCCATTTTTAATGCCCTGAGCAAGACAAAGGGATGCCCAGCGGACGGGTTTCAAATGGCCTTAGGTGAGAGACTTGACCTCCCTGTGGGGCGCCTTAGGCGACCCACAGGGATCAAGTCGAAAGACTTTTACTAACTCTCTCGTTTTCCTTTTTAGTCTTCGGAGAGTACTGCTATCGCGTCTACGGCATCCAAAGCAATGAACACAACTACTACCTCTACTGGTTTGACACGCTGACACGTTACGACCACGAAGGATATTCCAAGCCCATGGTGCACCGCGTACCGTGTCTGGTGGAAACGGACGGCTTTTGCAACTTGACCAACATTGTCTGTTTCAACTCTCTGGACATTTCCAGAGGCACTCGAACATTGGACCCCTTGTATCTTCCGGCACACAAGGATAGCTACCTCCCTTTGAACGTCAGGTAAGTGTCCCATCCCGCCCACAGGGAACCCACAGGGAACCCACAGGGAACCCACAGGGAACCCACAGGGAA
>ERZ650304.438-NODE-438-length-22292-cov-17.870621_pt1 | contig 22292 bp, 34 predicted proteins | sample MGYA00376240_ERZ650304 | MGnify/ENA primary metagenome ERZ650304 (study PRJEB26733, sample SAMN07839271) | wastewater metagenome | biome: small river; feature: stream; material: water | place: USA: North Carolina | collected 2016-03-01 ... | reverse complement strand
CGCGCTGGGCGCGATGGAGCAGGCGGCCGCCTGGCGGCGCGTGGGGGACCTGCAGCTCGCGGCCCGGTTCCAGGCCTACGCAGTGCGCATCGGGCGCAACGTCGTGCAGTGGGGCACGGTCCGGGCCTCGTTCGGCTCGACCCTGCCGCTGACCGGCGTCAGGTGGAGTGCCGGCGGCGCGGCGCAACTGTCCAGCTACTACACCTACCCGCGGGCCGGTGCGGGCGAGGCGCCCGGGCCCGGCGTCGACATGCTGGTCGGCACGCCTGGCTGGTGGACTTGGTTCGCCGGGTCGCTTGCGGCTGCCCAGGTCGGGCCGCAGGACGACGTTCGTGCACGCGCCGCTGCGATCTGGGCCGAGCAGACCGTCGGCCAGCAGTCGGTCGAGGCGCTCGAGTGGTGGGCGGTGCGCTGATGCTGATCGCGCTACTCGTTGCTGGCTGCGCCATCGCGTCGCTGTGGATCCGGCTCGGAGTGGCCGAGGACAGGGCCTCCGTGATGGCTGGGCGACTCGACGATAACGACGACATGCACCGATCGATCCAGGCGTTCATGGACGCGGTGTCCGAGCAGTCAAAGGCTCAGATCGACGTGCTGCTCAAACACGCGAAGCGAATCGAGACGATCGAGACGCGAGAGGTGCGCTGATGGGCTTCTCGTGCCACTGGTGCGGTCAGTCCGTGCGCTACGTGTCGCGGTGCCCCTGCGGCGCCGAGCCCAGCGAAGAACCCGGCTGCCCGGTGCGCAACGCGATGGCGTGCGAACCCGGCTTCAGGATCGTCACGCGCGACGGGATTCCCGGCATCGAGTCGATCCACTCGGTGAGGGTCGACGCGCAAGCCCCATCGGTCACCGACGAGACGGCGCGCGAACGGCGGGTGCACGGCGGTGGTCCGCGGGAGGTGTGCTGATGGCCGCGATCATGAGCCGCAACATCCCGATGGGGCAGAGCCAGATGCTCGGCCCGGCGATGGGGCTCTACGCCGACAAGGCGGTGCCGCTCCTCGATGCAATGGCGTGCCGGGGGTTCGGCGAGCGCATTGGCCAACAGCGATGCTGGGCGCCTCGCGATGCGCAGCGGGAGCACCGCGAGGTTGCGACGCGCGTGGAGTCGGGCTTGGTGGCCAACGCGGTCCTTCGCCAGATGGTCGACGCGGCAGTCGCGTCGCTGCCGTGGTGGGCCGGGACGGCGCGTTTCGCTGAGCTACCGGCCTGTGACATCACGGGGGAGGCTGTCACAAGCACTGACCCGCGCACTGGTGCGTCGTGCCGTGCATCGCTGATCCGCGACCACCGCGGACCGGTCTTGCGGCTCGACTGGCAGCTGGAGCCGGTCCATGCGCCCGGTACCTGGACCAGCCGCAAGCGCCACGCCCGCTACCGACGTGGCCGCGAGTCGGTGCGGCCGAGGCACCGGAGGAGCCAGTGAACAAGCCAAGCGCCTACATCGAGTTTGGCCCCACGGGCCGCAGCCGCGTCACGATCAAGGACGAGAACGGCGTCGAGTTGGATCTGCCGGTCACCGCGATCAAGGTCTCGATCGACTCGTGCTCCGACGTTGCGAAGGCGACGCTCACGCTAGAGCGGGTGCACGTCACCGCATCGGTCTCGCACGTCGACCTCAAGGTCGACAGCGTGTGGTGCAGGTCGTGGAAGTGGTGGCGACGACTGGTTCAGCGAGGGCCACGCTGATGGACCACATCCGCTGCCCCAACGGCGGCAAGGTCGCCTACGGCACGCGCGCCGACGCCATGCAGGCCAAGCGCCGCACCGACTCCAACAACACGCGCCACGGCCGGCAGCCCGACCACAACCTTCGAGTCTACGAGTGCCCGAACTGCCGCCTGTGGCACGTCGGGCACGACAGGCTCGTGCCACGAAAAGGAACGAACCCATGAGACGCCACAAGGTCCTGATCACGTGCGAAGTCGAAACCGTGCAGACCCTCGCAGAGCTGAAGAAGCTCGAGCGGCTGTTCTTCTCCTACGAGCCTGGTACCGGGACTGGCACCTACCTCGATCGCGATCCGGAGGCCGAGAAGAACTGCGGTCCGTGCAGGGGCACCATCACGCAGGTGAAGGCGCAGGTCGTGCAGCCGGTCAAGGCCGCGCAGGCCAAGCGCGCCAAGGGGGCCAAGTGATCGAGTTCCTGACCACCTACGGCAACACGACCCTTTGCGGTCTGCTGCTCGTCATCACTTTCAGGCTCAAGCGGCAGGTGGACTACATGCACACTCATGACCATGTCGTTCGTCAGTGGCTTGGAGAGCACGACAGCCGCATAGACGACCTGGAAGCCTCCGAGCGCGCGCGAAAGGAGCCGGCCAAGTGACGACAGCCGATCGCATGATCGATCCAGTGACGCCAGACCAGCGCCGCGAGATCCTGCGCCAGTGCGAGGGCTGGTTCCTCACCGCCCTGGTGCACGTGCTGCACGACTTCCCGTGCGACCAGCTGCGCATCATCGAGAAGGTGACGGCGCAGTATCTGGCGAGCCGCGACGGGGAGACCATGCAACGGATGAGGGAGATGGTCCGCCACCCGAAGGATGGCAAGGAGCCGACGCCGTGACCACGTCCCTGCAGCTGCCGCCGTCGCCATGTCCGGGATGCGGCGCGCACGTCATCACCCCGCACTACTGCCCAGGAAGAACCTCAATGATCCAACCACAAGACCCGCTCACCGGCGCGCCACCCATCAGTGGCACGCAGCGCCTGTTCGACGGCACGCCCATCCCAGGCTGGTCCCACCCGCTCCGCAAGGCCGCATCCGAAGCCCTGCTTGCCGGCGCATTCGTTCTCGCCGACGTGCAGCGCACGATGTCCACCTGGAGCGCCGATGCGCCGGCCAAGGCCAGCGAGGAACGCTTCCGCAAGGCGCTGGAGCAGCTCGCCGAGGCGCTGGCGTGATCGAAGCCCTCTGGACGCTGGCGCAGACCGTGCTGAACGTCGTGCTCGCCGCGTGCATCTTCAACCTCAAGCTGCGCATGCAGAAGCACCAGGACACCACCGACCAGCGCATGGGGTGGCTGTGCGACCGCATCGAGCGAATGGAGCGCAAGACGTGACCGACACCAACAGCAAGCCGATCCCCGACTGCATGCGCAGGATCTACGGCGCCGAGATCGAACAGGTCGTTGTCGACGAACCTGGCGAGCAGGTGCCAGACGACCCGAATGCCGTCGCGATCCGCGAGGCCTTTGCGCGCGGCGGGTGGCCTGCCGCAATCCGCGTGGCGACGGACCTGGCGCTGGCCGACCTGCAGCACGACCACGAACACGCCAAGGCGGTCAGCGCGATGGTCGCGAGCATGGTTGAGCAGGAGAACCCGGACGTGCGGCGCGAGCGGGTGGGCACCGAACTGGCGAGCTTGGGGCTCGGCAAGAGGCGGCGCCGGAAGTGACCACCAAGACGTGGTGCTACGTGTGGGAGCAGGAATCCCCAGGCCTTCGGGCCCTGAAGAGCCAGTTTGGCCAGGCGGCCTCACAGCTCCGCATGGACATCATCGAGTTCGACCGCCGCACCAAGGAAGGGCGCTGGGGGTCGGGCGACATCGAGTGGCACCGTGGCCGACTGGTGCCGAACGTCCTGGTCACGGAGGGGTGGTTCGGCGACGGCTGGACCATCGACCGTGTCGACCAACAGCGACGCATGTTCGGACTCGGCGAGCCGCCTCACTTCGCCCTGCACAAGGCCCAATGGTAGACCACGCCGCGTCGAAGCAACCGGCCCGAGAGCCGGAGCCGCACTGGTGCCCAGGCTGCTGGGTCGAGATGCCGCCCGGGTCAGAGGGCAAGTGCCAGCCCTGCCTCGATTGGCTGTGCCGCGGGCCGTCAGACGACGAAGCCTGCTGGGGCAGCAAGCCGTTCCCGCACGACTGGGCCGCGCCGATCCGGGCTGCCGACCGCCAGTACCACGGGGACTACTACCGAGCATGAGTTCCGAACCACGACGATGCGGTCGCGGGCACGACCTCACCATCGAGGCCAACGTGATCCGCCACCCGGGCCGGAAGCCAGAGTGCCGCATCTGCAAGGCCGCCTCGAACGCTCGATACAACATGCGGCAGGTCGTGCACCACACGTGCGAGGACTGCGGCCTGCCGAAGCGCGCGGACAAGCGGCGCACCTGCGGGCCGTGCCGGTGGAAGGCCGCGCAGATCCGCAAGATCGAGAACCCACGCGGTGCCGTGCTGCGCGAGACGATCGACCAGCTGGTTGCGCTCGAGTGCGAGCCGCCGTGGGTGCGTGAAGCGGCGAAGAAGGCCCGCCAGCAGGCCGAAGACGAGATGCGGGCCGCGCTCCGTAGTGTGGTGACTGGGGACCCGCCCAAGTAGCACCGTGGGCGGCTGTGTCTCGACCCGACCAGCCAGACCTGACCGCCGAACAATGCGACCAGATCATCGGCCTCGCGCGTGAGGGCATCCCGCTGGCCGTCATCGCGGCCCGCTTCGGCGTGACCCGGCAGTGCCTCTACATGCGGAAGAAGCGGCCTGGCGAGGTCGGCACCGCTCTGCAGCGAGCGGTTCGTCTGGCGCGTGCCGACTACGTGATCGGGCTGCACCGCGAGTTGCGATCTCTTGCCAGCAAGGGAATTGGCACATGGACCGGCATCGCACGGCTGCTGCAGTGGAGCGGCGACGACTACCAGACGCCGGGCGAGCGGGCCGCCGTGGCGCTGGATCGCGCCAAGCTGGCCGGCATCCGCCGAGGCGACGCTGACGCATCCGAGCGGGCCAGGATCCTACGCGAGCAGGTAGAGGCGGCCATGGACGCGGCAGAGGGAGACGAGAACGCCTCTCTGGTGCGGTCTGTCGACCCCGAGGAGACCGGAGAGTGATGGCCACTTTGCCGGCCGCATGGATCCCGCGCGAGAAGCGCCGCGACCACGCGGAGCGGAAGCGCATGCGCCTTTCGCCGGCCCGCGTGAAGTGGCTGGCCGGGGCGCGCCGCTCGGGCAAGTCCACCGACGGTCTCGACTACCTGCTGATCGGCCACGGGCCCCGCGATGCCCATGGCCTGCCGATGTTCCGTGGCGCCATGAACCCTCCCGGCTACGTGCTCGACCCGACCTACGTCGTGGCCGCGCCGACGCGCGAGATGGTCAAGCGCCTGTGGTGGAAACGCATCAAGGCGCGACTTGGGTCTGTCTGGGTCGACAAGGTGAACGAGACCGAACTGACGATCGACCTCGTCAACGGCGCGCAGATCATCTGCCTCGGCATGGACCGTCCGACGCGTGGCGAGGGCTTCGCGATCGACGGGTTGGTTGGCGACGAGTTCGCGTACTGGAAGGCCAAGGCATTCGAGGAGTCTCTGCGGCCAGCAATGTCCACCGTTGGGCGCCCACCTGGCTGGGGCATCCTGATGGGGAAGCCGGCGGGGCGAAACCACTTCTTCGAGTCGTGGCAGAAGGCGCGCGACGGCAAGCGCAAGGGGCACGACGCGTTCCATTGGCCGTCGTCGGTACTCATCTCGCCCGAGGAACTGGCCGAGGCGCGCGACGGGATGGACGAGCGCAGCTTCCAGCAGGAATACGAGGCCAGCTTCCTCACCCAGACGGGGCTCGTGTTCTACAAGTGGGACCGCGCGAAGCACCTGCGGGAAGTGCGCTACGACTCCAACTTGCCGTTGGTGTTCTGCTTCGACTTCAACGTGAGTCCTGGCGCAGCGGCCGTGCTGCAGGAGCAGTTCGTGGCGCCTGTCGGTGGCGGCGCACCCGTCCTGACGACCTGCGTCATCGACGAGTTCTACAAGGCCGACGACAGCAACACGCCGCTCATGTGCCAGGAGCTCGCCGGGCGCTACGCGGGCCACGCGGGCGCCGTGTTCGTGGCCGGCGACGTGGGCGGGCACCAGCGGAGGACGTCGGCCGATTCGACCGACTGGAAGATCATCGAGCAGGCGCTGGCCCGCACGTTCCGCGACGTGCGCATCTACGTCGGGCGCAGCGCTCCTGACATCGTCGACAGCGTCTGCGCCGTCAACTCGCGCCTGCAGACCATCTCCGGCCTCGTCCAGATGGCCGTGCACCCGAAGTGCGAGCACACCGTGAAGGACTTCGAGGGCGTGGTGTGGGACGAGCGCAAGTCGACGCGCGACATCGACAAGCGCGACCGCCAGAGAACCCACTGGACGGATGCCATTCGCTACTACGTGGCCGAGGCGCATCCGATCGCGACCGGCGCACCAGCCATGACCATCGAGGCCTACTGATGACCAGCCTTTCCGCTCTGCCTCCCGAAGCCACCATGCCGAGCGGCCGGCTGGCGTCGATCGTTCCTGCCGACGCAAAGTCCGAGGACCGCCCCGACTTCGAGCGGCCTGCCCTGGAGCGCATGCGGCCGAAGTGGGAGTTGCCCGACCTGCTGCTCGGCGGAACGGTCGCGATGCAGGAAGCCACGACCAAGATCCTGCCGCAGGAGCCAGACGAGAGCGACGAGGAGTACAAGCGGCGCCGGCTCCGCACGGTGCTCACGAACTACTACGGCAACACGCTCGCGACGCACAGCGGCATGCCGTTCGCCTCGCCGATCACGCTCGACCCGCCGATGCCCCTGCAGATGGCCTACCTCGAGGACGACGCCGACGGCCGCGGCCGGTCGCTGACCGTCCTGGCGCGCGACGTGCTGCGCGACGCGATGCACCGGGGCCTGTCGCACGTGCTGGTCGACGTGCCGCGCGGCGAGGCTGTCGACTTCGCCGAGACGATGCGGCGCAAGCCGCGCATCCTTCACATCAGCACCGCCGACGTGATCGCGATCGAGGACGAGCCAGACGAGGCGGGCCAGGAGGTCGTCAACTACCTGCGGCTGCGTCAGTCCCGGTCGAAGAAGAAGGGGAAGTTCGGCAGCGAGCAGACCGACACCATCTTGGAGATCGTTGCGAGCGCGGTGGCGACGGAGTCGCTGTCCACCGAGTGGGAGCAGGTCGCCGGGATCGGGTGGGTGTCGTCGGACCCGACCCCCTACTCGCGCGCGTCGATCCCGCTGTTCACGCTCTACGCCAACCAGGTCGGCGAGTTCGAGGGCGAGCCAGCCTACGGCGCGCTCGCCGAGCTGAACAAGGCGCACTACCAGAGCGACGCGGACCAGCGCACCGGGCTCACCTACGGGCGGCGCGCGACCGTCGTGACATCGGGCGTCAAGCCCGCGTCCGGCAACCCGGCCGAGGAGGCAGCGCGCGCGGCTGCAGGGCAGGGCGGGGACACCAAGCGCGTCGTTCTCGGCTACGCGCGGCGCATCAACCTGTCGGACCCGGCGGCCAAGGCCTACCTCCTGGAGACCGGCGGCGCCCCGCTGGCGGCCGGCCGCGACGACCTGGCGGACCTGGAGCAGCGCATGGAGCGGTTCGGCGCGCAGCAGGTCAGCAAGGGCGGCGGCATCACGGCGCTGTCGAGGAAGCTCGACAACCAGCGCGACACCTGCAACCTGGAAGCGTGGTGCACGCGCCTTGAAGGCGTGCTGCTGCACGCGGTGCGCGCGGTGGCCGAGTGGCTCAAGATCCAGCTGCCGGAGGGGCAGACGCTGAAGATCAACCGGGACTTCGCCGACAGCGCGCCGAAGGCCGAGCACATGCCGATCATCCAGTCGCTCGGCAAGGACGGCTTCCTGTCGCCCGAGACCGTGCTTCGCGAGACGATGGCGCGCGGCATCCTGGCGACCGTCACGGACGCCGAGGACGAGCTCGAGCGCGTCTCGACCTGGAAGGAAGAGAACGCCATGGCCGAGATCGATCGGCAGGTGGCGCGCGCGAAGGAAGAGGAGACCCGCGCCGGCCAGCCCGACGAAGATCCGGCGGACCCGGAGAACCCCGCGCCGCCTGATGAAGGCGGGCCGGTCTAGCCGATGGCCTCGTCGACGATCCGCAAGCGCGAGATCCGCACGGCGCTGCGCGAGCGCGCCGACGCGTGGCAGCGCGAGTTCTTCCGGCACGAGCTGCTGACCGCCCGCTACGTGCGCGGGGTCCAGCTCGAGGCCGTGGCGGACTTCGAGCGCCGGGTGGTGCGCCCGCTGCTGTTCGAACTGCCGGCGCGGCTGGCTGCGGTGCAGTCGCGCGGCGACGACTACACGCGCGACATGTTCCCGGCGATGCGGTCGATGCTCGACGACATCACGCGCACGATCGCCACGGGGGCGGACTCGGCCGGCAAGATCACCGCGAAGCGCATGGCCGAGATTGCCGAGCGCGAGGTCGAGTGGACCGCGGCCGCGTTGAAGCGCGCGGCACCCGAGGTCAAGGCGGAGGTCGGGCGCGAGATCAGCAAGGACACCGCCGGCGAGGCGGCCCAGGGCACGAAGGACCGGCTCTGGCTCGGCGACTCGACCGAGCGGTGGTTCCAGAAGGACATCGGCGACAAGACGGCCGACGCGGTGCGGCGCACCATCACGACCTCGCAGAAGCACGGGCTCAGCGTGGACGGCACGGTCAAGCTGCTGCGCGGGAGCCCGGGCAAGACCGGCATCCTGGCCGAGAAGCCCGTGTACACGATCCGCGGCCTCGTGCGCAGCGCCGCGACGCACGCCAGCTCGGCGGGCCGGATGGCCAGCTACCGCGCGCTCGGCGTCACGCACTGGCGCTTCATTGCGACCCTGGACCAGAGGACCACGATCCAATGCGCGTCGGAGGACGGGAACGTCTACCCGCTCGACGAGGGGCCGATTCCCCCCCTGCACGTCAACTGCAGGAGCAGCGTGGCCCCGGTCATCGAAGGCGTCGAGCCGTTCGGCACGCGCGCCAGCATCAAGGGCCCGGTGTCGGCAAAGACCAACTTCGCCGAGTGGCTCGAGCGGTTGCCGGCCGACGATCAGGAGATGGTGCTCGGCAAGGCGAAGGCCGAGGCCTGGCGATCGGGCAAGCTCAAGCTCAAGGACATGCTCGGCGCTGACCTGCAGCCGCTGACGCTGGCGCAGCTGCGCGAGCTGGACCGGATCTAGCAGGCCCACTCCTTCCGGCCGAGATGGTGGGCCTCGGCCGCGGCGTCGATCGGCACGCCGTGGCAGACCGAGCGGGCCGCACAGCGAGTGTCGTGGCTGCGGCGCGAGATCCACCCGGCCGCGAGCACCTGCGCTTCGGCGGCATCGAGAGCGGCCTCGCTGAAGTTGCGGTGCACGTTGACGTAGCCGAGCGCGCTCGGAATGGGCGTCTCCAGGTAGACCGTCGAGTCGGTCATCCCGTCGAACGTCTTGCCCTGGTAGCGGCCGGCCACCGCCTCGACCTCGTCGGCCGTGGGGCCGTCGGTCCAGGACACGCTGCAGTTGTCGGTGCACATCGATCCGCGGCCGAGGCGGACCGAGAACTTGACACCGGGGAACGTGGTCTCCAGTTCCTTCTTGAGCTGGCGGGACGAGACGGCGGGAGTGAGCGTTTCCATGCCACAAGGTGGCCAGCCGCCTGCCGCTTCCTGTCACCGTTTACGCTTATTCGTCGACTTCGGTAGCACCGTATACGGCGTGCGCCGAAATAAGCGTAAATGGTGACCGGCGAAAGCGCCGATCGGACACTACAGGGCATGAGCAACATCGACCCGACCGTCGCGACCACCATCCTGAACCAGCTCGGTGGCCGCATGTTCCGCATGATGACCGGCGCCCGCGACTTCGTCTTTGCGTCCGACTCGCTGACCTGCAAGCTGGGCGCCGGCGCGAAGGGCTCGCACCTGCGGATCACGCTCGACGCGAGCGACACCTACACCGTCGAGACCCTGCGCATCCGCGGCGCCTCGGTGGTGACGGTCGCCGAGGCCAGCATGGTCTACGTCGACAGCTTGCAGAACGTGGTCGAGAGCCAGACCGGGTTCTACCTGACGCTGGGGAACCTGACCACCGGCAAGGCGCGCGATCGGTGATCGACGCGGCGAAGAGGGAGCCAGGCGAGAGACTTGTTGCCCGCTTCCCGTTCTTCGACGTGACGATCTTCGGCAACGGGAACGGCCACGTGCGCATGCTGCACGAAGTCGACGTGCAGCGCCTGAACAAGGTGCTGTCGATCGCCACCGGTGGGGCCGCGATCGCAGGAGGCAACCGCCGTGTCTGACTTGCCCATGTCACCGGATCCGCCTACCGTTCTGGCCACCATGCCAGACCTCGACTACGCCGCCCTCGGCGCCCGTCTCGCCGCCGCCCGCGAGGCCGCGGGCCTCGTGCAGGACGACGCGGCCGCCATCGCCGGAGTGCACAAGCAGACCTGGTCGAAGTGGGAGCGCGGCGTGCAGCAGCCGGACTGCGCATCGCTGTTCCGCATCTGCAAGGCGATGCGGGTGTCGGCCGACCACCTGCTGGGGCTCGGCAAGGCGAAGCCGCGTCGGTAGGGGAAGATCCCGCCGTCGCCGGCCGACGACGGCGGGTGTGCCACCTCGGGCCGGAGGCCCAGATGGCGTGAACCTGCAGTGAAGCCGATGTGCCGGCCAGCGTCAACTTGCGCTCGGGCCATCGCAAAGTGGCGGTAGTGGTGGCGGCTCCGCTCACCGATGGCGCGATGCCGGCGCCTGCGGTAGCCTCCATCGCCGGTGACCGAACTACCGCCATTCCCGAAGGACCACGGCTACCTCGCCGACCTGCGATCGTGCCTGCAGCAGTCCCATCACCTGAACCTGCTGGCGGGCCTGATGCACGGCCGCGGCGTCCGGTTCGTGCACGTCGAAGGCGAGGCCGAGCACCGCACGCCGTGGGCCGCGATCGTGGTGCAGGGCGAACCAGACATCACGGTCCTGCGCGCGGTCGCGGCCGCGGTCGAGAAGCAGCTGGACGAGGCTCGGGTGAAGTTGCGCGAGGAGGCGTTGAAGGGATGACCACCGGCCAGCCGCGCGAGTTCGAGTTCCACCCCGACGCCATCGCGTTCTCGATGGAGCCGGCGGTGCTCGAGTCCAAGGTCTCGGTCGAGCTCAACGCGCACGCCCTGTTGAAGTCGCGCGAGGTGCTCTACAACGTCGGCGACGTGCTGCGCCTGCGGCCGGAGTTCGGCGGCATGGATGCATGGGTGCAGGTGCGCAGCCTGCGGTTGGTGGACGGCCTGTTCGAGGCCACCGCCATCGGCGCGCGCATCGAGAGCGAAGCGTTCTCGGAGGTCGACGGCGAGCTGGTCGCGAACGTCAACTTCGGGTTGCCGAGCTACATCATCGAGGGCGCGGTGCGGTCGATCGCCGTCGAAGGGGGCGGATGATGACCCGCCCGGAGATGCCGCGCTGGGTCGTCGACCACCCGACCTGCTCCGAGCACGGCGCCGGCATCGTCGGATGGACCGATGGCCCGGTCTCGGTCTGCAGCGTGCAGGCCGGGAGCCTGGTCGGGTCGATGCGATCCATCACGACCGTCTGGCACCACCGCCGCGACGTGCGCTACGGGTGCGAGTGCATCAAGACCGTCAGCATGGTGCCGATGAACGTCGAGACCGACACCGGCAGCGACGTCACGGTCCACCGCGCCCGCTAGCTCGCAGCCGTCAACGCGGCCTGCCACCGCGCCAGCTCCTGCCGCGTCGTGAACCACTGCCAGCCGAACCGGAACCGGCGCAGCACCACGCCTCGGACCCCCTCCTTCGTCCACCGGTAGGCCGTCGACACCGAGACCGGCTTGCCGTCGGCGGTTGCCGGCACGTGCCGCGGGATGCAGGAGACGCGGATCGGATCTTCTCCGGTCCACCAGTGCGCATTGGATGCCATAGGAGGCAGTAGGAAACGGCAGGAAGGTTTCTGAGTCACCACACTGCGAGGGTGGTGCCGCGACTTGCGACGGTGGTGAGAACGGGCGGCACAATGCCCATCGTCATCACGGCCGACGCCGTCACCGAGATCCCCGAGCCCCTTCGCACGACCGCCAAGGAGGAGAACGGCAAGTTCGTCCTACAGGCACCGGAAGGCTGGGGCGTCGAGAACGTGGCTGCCATCCGCGGCAAGCAGACGAAGCTCGAGCAGGACCTCGCCCGGCGCGACGCGCGCCTCAAGGCGTTTGCCAAGGACGAGGCCGGCACGCTCTACGAGCCCGAAGAGATCAGGGAGTCGCTCGCCGAGCTTGCCCGTCTGCGCGAGGCGCAGGGCAAGACGCCGGCCATCGAGGAGCTGCGCAAGCAGGCGGTCGCCGAGGCGCAGGGCGCCTACTCGCGCAAGCTGACCGAGGCCGAGAAGAAGGCCGTCGAGATGGAGAGGCGCGCGCAGGAACTCGACCGCGAACTCGACAACTCCATGTTGGAGAGCGCGATCAGCTCGGCCATCGCCGAGATGCGGCCCAAGGAGGGCAAGGCCGAGATCGCTCGCCTGCTGCTCAAGGAGCGGGCCCGCATCGACAAGGAGGAGGGCAAGCGCGCCGTCCGCGTCTACGACCCGTCGACCAACAGCTTCATGACAGGAAGCGGCGCCGACGGCTTCCTGGGCCTGCGCGAGTTCGGCCTCTCGATGCTGCGCACCCAGCACCCCGACCTGTTCCAGGGCGACGGCCAGAGCGGCGCCGGCGCCGGCGCAGGGCCTGGCGGTCGCCGCGGTGGCTACACGTTCAAGCGCTCGGATCTCAACGGCAAGGCCTCCGAATTCCTGGCTCTGCAGGCCCGCGCGAAGGCCGAGGGCAAGGAAGTGACGTTCATCGACTGATCGCGCAGACCGCTCTTTCCAGACCGACTACAGGCCAGACCGGCCCGACCCATCAGCACGAGCGCGGCGCAGTGATGCACGCGCGAGGCGATGCCGAGGACCGCAGAAGGCAATCGACCGCATCCGACACAGACCAACGCCGCGAGTGGTGACACCGCGCAACGAGGCTGACGACGAGCGAGCACGGCCGCGCCCCGGTGACGGGAGGCGGAAAGCGCCCTGGGGACAGGGACCACGCGAGAGCAGGCACGCGCCTGCCGCACCCCGCAGTGGAACCCAACCCAAGAAACGCACGTGGCAAATCAGCTCGGCAACTTCAACACGCCTCTCTACGCAGTCGCGGCTCTCGACATCCTCATGGGCTACCTTGGCGCGCCGAAGCGCGTCAATCGTCGGTACGAGGAGGAGCGCAAGGCGTTTGGTCGCGGCGAGACGGTCAACATCCGTCGCCCGTCGACCTTCACGGTCTACGACGCGCCGCTCGCGGCTGGCTCGGTCGATGACCTGGCGACCGAATCGGTTGCGATCACGCTGAACCAGTACAAGGAGACCAAGTTCAAGGTCACCGACCGCGAGATCGCGACCAGCACGGACGCGGTCATCAAGGAGCACATCCGCCCGATGGCCTACGCGCACGCGAACGCCATCGACCGCGCGATCCTGGCGCAGTCCTACCTGATCCCGCACTGCCAGCAGATCACCGCGTCGTCCATCTCGACGCCGGCCGTGCTGACGACCGCCGACCGCATCATGCGCGAGAACGGCGTCCCGGACGACGGCCCCGATCGCCGGCACTACGCGGCCTCGCCGACCGTGTGGGAGAAGCTGCTCGGCCTCACGTCGTTCACCCAGTGGCAGGGCTCCGGCGAAAGTGGCGTCAGTGCGCAGCAGACCGCGAGCATCGGGCAGAAGTTCGGCTTCAACCCGTTCGCGACCAACAACGGTCTGTCGGTTGCCGCCCAGACCTCGCCGACCATCACGGCTGGCGCGGTGAACGGTGCGCACGCGAAGGGCGCCACGTCGGTTGCGCTCGACGCCACCACGCTGACCGGCACGCTGAAGGCGGGCATGGTGATCCAGATCGGTACCGCTGCCAGCACCGAGGGCACGGCCTACAACCAGCAGCTCTACGCGATCACGGCCGACGTGACCGCCGCGGGCAACGCCGCGACCGTCTCGATCTCGCCGCCGCTGCGCGCCGCAGTCGCCGACAACACGACCTTCACCCATAAGGTCAACGGTGGCGCCGCTGCGTTCCGCACGGACCTCGCGTTCCACAGCGACGCGCTCGCGCTGGTCATGGCGCCGCTGCCCGGCATGGCGATGGGCGCCGACGTCCAGACCGTGACCGACGAGAAGACGGGCATCAGCCTCCGGCTGCGCCTGTTCTACGACGGCAACGCCGCGGCGCACTACTGCTCGATGGACGTGCTCTACGGCCTGCAGGTGCTCAACGCCGACATGGCCGTCCGCAGCATCGTGGTCTGATCCACGCGGGGCACTGAGAGTCGGCCCGGCTTCGTTGCCGGGCCAGCCCGCGGCGGTAGGGGCATGCCGCCGCGGGTGTTTGCAAGGCGCAACCAAGGGCATCCGTGGCCGCAATCCCGTTCTACATCGTTCTCGGCGACTACCAGATCGTCGGCAGCAACGCCAACGGGCTCGTCCCGCAGCCTGGCGTCGATGGCAACTACTGGGCGACCTACCGGAACTGGCCCAAGCTGGTTCGCACCGTACCGGCGAGTGGCACCGCGTTCGCGCCGTTCTGGGACGGGTCCATCACTCCGTCTGGCGCGTGGACCAAGTACCACCTGAGCAGCGCGGCTCACCAGCTGACGCCGATCGTCGCGGGCGCCAACGGCGACAACTGGTTCATCCCGTCGATCGGTCTGCCGCCGAGTGGCGGCAACTTCGGATCCACATCGCTGCTGATGCAGCTGTTGGCCGACAAGCACCCGACCGCGCCCTACTTCAAGCTGTTCAAGTACGGGGTCGATGCCGGCTTCGGAGGCGCCGACGGGTTCAAGGCCGGCGGCACTGCGTTCGTAGCCGCGATGGCCGAGCTCGACGATGCGATCGCGGCGCTCGGCAGCGACACGCCCGACTTCCGCGGCATCGTGCTCGACGCCTCGGTGTCGGACATCCAGGACGAGAACCTGACTTACTACGCCGACCTCGCTTCGGCGGTGGGCGCGGTGCGGTCGCACATCGGAGACACCGCCGGCGATGTCCCGGTGTTCCTGGTCAACCATGCGCCAGAGATCCTGCAGCAGAGCAAGGTGATCACGGTCGGCGCGCTCACCGATGTTCCGGTGGCCCAGTTCGTCCGCGGTCTCAATGCGTCGGCCGCGGCGACGCTGACCAACCTCTACCTTGTCGACATGAACGGCGCGAAGTTCAGCGCCAACAGCTCTGCCACCTACGCGGAGGACGACCCCGATCCGCAGTGGTACTCGACCGAGGACGTGATCCAGCAGGGTCAGAAAATCTACAACGCGCTGCTCGCGCACGAGGCCGACGCGCCTTCGGCGGACCCTGGGAGCGGCATCGCGACCTACTTCCTGCTCGGCGACTCGCAGTGCGTCGGCAACCTGATCCCGCTGCATGCGATCCTGGGAGGGCAGGAGTCGATCCTCGGCGCATCGCCAGGAACGGTGCGGACCGGCCAGTACATCTGGAACGACGTCGCCAAGTCGATCCAGCTCTACGACCTCACGTCGAACGCGAACACGTTCGGGACCTCGACCAACGCCTACTACGGGCCCGAGGCGACGTTCCTGCGGCGCCTTGCCGAGGAGCATCCCGACGGCGTCCTGGTGGTCAAGCTCGGCCTGTCGGGGTGCGCGCTGACGCTGGAGGCCGTGTCGGCCGGTGCGATCAACGCGTTCGAGGAGTCGGCAGGCACCATGTGGGTGGCGCTGCAGACCGCGTGGAACCAGGTCAAGATCGACGCCATCACCAACCTGAACCGCGTGCCGGACGCGCGCGGCGTCGCGGTCATCCTGGGCGACAACGAGACGCTCTCGAACACCAGCGCGACCGCGTTCGCGACCAAGCTGCCCATCTGGATCGCGCGCCTGCGAGCAACGCTGAAGACCAGGAGCGATGGCGAGTCGCTCAAGTTCGCGCTGCTGCCGCCGCCGAAGCACGTCGACGCAGGTGGGACGTCGGTCCTCGGCCTCGCTGCTGCCCGATCGTCGGTGCGCGCCACGGTCGAGGCGGCCGCGTCGAGCAGCACCTCGGTCGTGAGCGACGTCGACCTCGAGCTGTTGCGGTCGGACTCCATCCACTACGCGGGCGAGGCGCAGTACGAGGTCGGTCTCCGACTCGCCGAAGGTCTGATCTCGCTGGTCGCCTCCAGCTCTGGCACCTCTGGGGGCGGCACCGACTCACTCACCGATGGTGCCACGACCACCACCGACACGGTCGTCGATGGGTCCGGGTCCGACTTCGCGCCGACCGAGGACCCTGTCGACACTGATCTTGTTGTGGAGACGGGGTCAGGCATCGCGGATGCAGACAGCTACCTGTCGCTGGTCGAGGCGAATGCCAGGTCGATCGCCCGCGGCAACCCGACCGAGTGGAGCGACGCAACCGACGCGCAGAAGTCGAACTGGCTGCGGCAGGCGGCGGCTGCCGGCATCGACATCATCTTCGGCCCGCGGTGGAGCGGCTACCGGCGCACCGACACGCAGTCGCTGGACTGGCCGCGCATCGGCGCCAGCGACTCGCGCACCGGGCGCTACGTCACCGAGACGACCGTCCCAACGTCGGTCAAGTGGGCGCAGTTCGAGTTCGCACTGTCGCTCGCGCTCGGCGTCGATCCGCTGCGCAACCTGGACCCGAGCGACCCCGCCGAGCGCACCGCGTGGGCTTCGTCCACGACCGACAAGCTGCCGGGCGGGCTGGAGGAGTCGCGCACCTACGATCGCGGCTCGCCCATCTACGCGGTGCTCGCGCGCATGGAGGCGTTCGCCGCGCCGCTCCTGATGAGCGACGACCAGGTGGGGGTCGCATGAGCGCCGACCGGTGGAGATCCATGGCCCAGCGCATGCTGGCCGGCCCGATGGGCTCCACCGTCCAGTGGGTGCGGCGCGTCCTGTCGAGCAACGGCCCAGAGGGGACCGTCGATGTCACGTCGTCGACCACGCACAGCGTGCGGGTGGCGCAGCTCGGTGCGAAGGCCAGCGACATGTTCGGCACCGAGTCCTGGCAGACCGCGCAGGTGCGGCTCGTGATGGCGGCCAAGGGGCTCCCGTTCGGGAACGAGACGCACAGCGGGTTCCCCGAGGTCCGGTTCGACGACCTGGTCACGTGGCTCGGCGTGCAGATGCGCGTGGTCGCCTTCGAGTCGTGGGCGGCGCCAGGCGGCGTCGGCAGGGCGCCAGAGCCCGCCATCTACTTCGTGGGGCTCGCATCCTGATGGCCAGCGAAGGACTCAACGCCTACCGCGAGGTCGAGAAGCTGCAGCGCCAGACGCAGTTCGGCATCGTCATGCGCGCCCAGAAGCAGCGCATCGGACTCGCCATGATCCTGAAGGCGATCGAGACCACGCCGGTCGACGAGGGCGAGGCGCGCCGCGGCTGGCACTTCGCATCGCCTCGCCCCGACGGGCAGAACGTCCAGATCGACGACCCGCTGCCGCAGCTCATCGATCTGACGAACCAGGCCGCGGCCGAGGACCCGCTCTACGTCGAGAACAACGTCGACCACATCCGGGTGCTCGACGACGGCACGTTCAACCCGCCGAACCCTGGCCCGAGCAAGGACCCGCGGAAGGGGCGCACCGGCAAGATCCTGGTGTCCGGCGGCTACAGCATGCAGGCCCCGAACGGGATCTCGTCGGTGGCTGTCGACCAGATCGCGGCGCAGTTCGGGCTCGAGAAGCTCGTGGCGGTGCAGTGATGGCGACGAACTGCGACCTGGTCGCGATCCGCACCGCGCTGCTCGCCCCGTTCGCCGAGGTCGGTCCAGGCCTCGGCGCCTCGCTCATCACCTACCAGGCGACGCCACAGGGCAAGCCGTGGGCCGCCGGGAGCGCTGTGGTGCGCGCTGTGGTTGGCCTGCCGGCGCGCCAGACCATCGGGGGGGCGGTCGACCCGATCGTCCAGCAGGACGGGCTCCTGACGCTGCAGTGGCTGTTCCCGCGGTCCACCGGCCTCACGCCCATGACGACCGCGCTGGAAGGGACGGCCGCCATCTACCGGCAACAGACGCTGGCCGGCGGCGTCGAGCTCACCGGCGACGCGCGCACCACGCGGGTCGGCGTCGAGAACGACCGCATCCGGTGGGATGTGGTGGTGCCGTGGCGCACCGTCAACACCGAGTCCGCCCGGGCCGACGCGACGCCGCTCGCCGGCAGCCTGCCGACCACCGCGCAGGCGCTCGCCACCGTCCGCAACGTGTGGCTCACCAGGATCGAGCAGGCCGTGCCGGCTGACTCCTGGGCCGGGCTTCGCACCTTCTACGACGACGAGCCCACATGGGCCACGCCGCCGGCCCTGCCGTTCGCCGGCTACTGGCTGGCTGAGACCGCCAGCGCGGCCCGCGACAACCAGGGCGGCACCGAGCAGGTGACCGGGCGCGTGTTCGTGCAGCTGCACACCGACCAGAGCCTCGGCGAGGCAGGGCCGCTGGCAACCGTCGAGCGCATCGTCGCGCAGCACCTCGGCACCGCGCGCGGCGTGCGGTTCGGCCCCACCCTGACAGCCGGCAAGCAGATCACCCGAGCCGGCACCTACCAGACCAACCTGCGCATCCCGTTCGCGTTCGATCGGCTGCGCGCATCGTGAGGACAGCACCATGACCCAAACCGGGCAAGTCACTTACTTCGACTGGGACGAGGTCACGCGCGGCCAGATCCCTTCCCCCGCTCCCACCGGCCGCGCCATCCGGCACGTGTCTGGCAACCTGCTCGTCGCCCCGACCTTGTCGGCCAGCAACGAGAACACGCCGGGCAACGAGCCGCAGGATGCCATCGTCACGGGCTACGAGGGCGGCGGCGAGTTCGGCATCGAGTTCTCGGCGCGCAACTACGACCGGCACCTCGCGAACCTGACTGGCAACCCGTGGGCCTACCAGACGGGCGACGGCACCAACCGGACCATCCGGGCCAGCGGCGCCGCGACCGTCAGCTACACGGCCGCGACCCGCACGCTGTCCACTTCCGGCACCTGGACCGTAACGCCGGTCTCCGGCCAACAGATCATGGTGAGCGGCAGCGGCAACGCCTACCTGGACGGCATCCACAAGATCGACCCGCTCACCACGCCGACCAGCACCGCGATCGTGCTCGAGCAGGACGGCATCCTGTCGAACACGGCCTACGTGCCGAACATCACGAACAAGAACATGGTGATCGTGCGCGGCGAGCGCACCACCAACAGCCTGACGCCCGACATGTCGTCGCTCGGCATCGAGCGGCGCATCGAGCGCACGCGCGGCACGTTCCTTGGCACCACCGCGACCAGCGGGTCGACGACCACCGACTACGCCCAGTTCCTGGCCGTGATGGTCACGCGCCTGCAGATCCAGGCGACCGGCGACTCGGCCTGGACCGGCCAACTTTCGATGCGCGCCAGCTCGCAGGCCAACAGCAGCGAGGCCGACGGAAGCGCCACCGTGATGGATGCGACCACCACCGACGCCTACGACACCGCCGTGTTTCAGGGCGTGTCGAGCGTGAAGAAGTGCCGGTTCTACTTCCCCGACATCAGCGCCACGTCTGGCGATGCGGGCAAGATCGAGGACACGCTGCGCCTGTGCCCGCAGTCCCTGTCGGTCGAGCTGGCCAACAACCTGCAGGCCACGCCGCTCATGTGCGCGCAGCCAGAGTTCGACTACCAGCAGGGTGAGCCGGTCGGCCAGGTCACGGTGGCGGGCATCTACGAGACCCCGTTCCCGATGGTCGCGTTCGACAACCAGTACGCGGGCGTGTTCGAGCTCGCCCTGGTCTCGACCGACGGCTACGGCTACCTCGTGCGGTTCCCGCGGGCCAAGATGACGCTGGCGCGCGCCGACGTGGGCGGTCGGGCCCAGACGCTCGTCACCAACATGACCGTGAAGGCGTTCCGCCAGACCGAGGATCCGGACGCCGGCGACAGCGCCCGCACGATCGAGGTCTACCGGTTCCTGCCGGCTCCGTAGTGTGGTGACCAGGGCTGGAGCCGCCGGCACGGTTGGTGGCCATGACGACCAGCCAGTCGCAAGCCCTGCCCGATCCGTTCAAGCGCCACCGGCTCGACCTCGCGGCGGTCGAGACCGGCAAGTGGGTCGATCTTCGTGGCGACCGCTGGCTGGTCGCCAGCCTGTCGAGCGTCGCGCGCGCGAAGGCTCGCGGCGACGCGATGATCGCGCGGGGCCTCGCGCCCGACGCTGAGATCCCGCCGCACCTCGAGGACACGATCACCGGCGAGGTCTTCGCCAACGCGATCCTGCGCGGCTGCAAGCTGCAGGACGACCCTTCCCGCGTCTACGAGCCGAGCCTCGGGCTCCGCATCTGGTCCGACCCGGAGCTGCGCGACCTGCGCACCGCGCTCGTGACGGCCGCGGGCGGCGACTACACCCAGGAAGCGGTCGCGAAGGCTGCGCTCCTGGGAAACTGCTGAGGGCTCTTCGGTGGCAGTGCGAGTTCGGTCCGGTGAGCGAAGCGCTCAGGACCATGGCCACGAGGACGCCCGGCAGACACGTGCCGCACTGGACGGACCGCCCGACGGTGGCGGCCGACTTCCTGCCCGTGTGGAACTCGTTCTGCGGCCTTGCCGCGTGGCTCGGGACGACTTCGCCGGCCGAGCATGTGCCAGCCGCGGTGGACACCTGGATCGAGCGCCACTTCTGGCGCGAGTCGCCTTCCGGCAAGGCCGTGCTGGTCGACGTGTTCCTCGAACTGCTCTGGCTGCGACGAGACCTCATGCGACCGCAGGAGGCGGCTGAGTAACCATGGCCGAAGGCGTCCAGATCAAGATCGGCACCGACCAAGCGGTCGAGGCGCAGAAGAAGCTCGACGCGGCGACGAAGGAAACGTTCGTCGCGCTGGACCAGCAGAACAAGAAGGTGCAGGCGCTCGAGGCGCAGCTCGCCGCCCTGTCGAGCGCATCGACTTCTGTCGGCACGACGGCGCGCTCCACCACGGCGCCGCTGCAGAAGGTGTCGACCGACATCGGGATCTACGGCGCGAAGGCGGCGGCCACGTCCAAGACGCTGCTCGACCTGCGCGAGAAGTCGGCGCAGTCGGTCGCCGGCACCGACGCGCTCGGCAAGTCCTCGAACGCGACGGCCGGCTTCCTGCAGAAGCTTCTGGCTGCGGCCGGCCAGGGCGGCGCGGCGAAGGGCGTTGGCCTGCTGTCGGCTGGTGCGCGCGCACTCGCCACGTCCCTGAACCCGGTCGGCATCGCCACCGGCATTGCGGTGGCCGCGGTCGCGGCGTTCGCGACCAACACGCTGTTCGCCGAGGATGCGACGGCGAAGCTGCGGCGCGAGTTGCGCGAAAGCGAGTCCTCCATCGACACGGTCGGCGAGGCTTACAGGCGCGTCGGCAAAGTGTTCTCCGATCTGGCCACGGCCACAAAGACGGGGGCCTTCGAGTCCTTCTCCAAGGAAGGTGACCGGCTCAAGCAGTTGCTGGCGTCGCAGGAAGATGCAGCGACGTCGCTGAGTCTGAGCCTTCGCCGCGGCGGCAGCGACCTGGAGCTCTATTCGAAGAAGATCGAGGATGTCGCAGTCGCAGCGCAGGAGTCGCCAGGGTTCTTCCGCGCCCTCGACATTGCCGTGGCTGGCAACGGGAAGTCGTTCGACGAACTCAGCCGCGCGCAGCAGAACGCGGTGCGCCGGCTGGAAGAGACCAACGGCATCCGGCGCGAGAACAACGTCCTGGTGCTGAGTGCCACCGAGGCGCAGAGGCAGCTCAAGGCGGCAATCGACCGGACGACTGAGGCGCAGGAACTGAACAACCGCCGGATCATGGAGGAGCGAGACTCCGCCATCGGTGGTGCTGTCGACGATGCGCGCGCAGCCCTCGAGGAGGAGGCGGCGCTCGCGAAGCTGGGCAACGCCGAGCGCGCGGCCGAGATCGAGCTCAAGAAGATCCTGGCCGGCACGACCGGGATCCTCACCGATGCGCAGGTGAAGTCGATCAACGCCTACCGGGCCGAGGCCAAGGCGATCGACGAAGGGAACGAGGCGAAGCGCGCGCAGGCCGACGCCGAGCGCGAGTTCGCCAAGGCCTTCGAGGACGGCGCGCGAGAGCAGGTTCGTGCCCAGGAGCGGATCGCCCAACTCGACGAGCGGCGCGCCGACTTGATCCGCCAGCTCAACGACGACGCCAAGATCCTCTTGGCCACCGGCGAGGACGAGATCCGGCAGAAGCAGACGCAGGCGAAGCTCAACGACCTGCTGGCGCAGACCGAGACCGATCGGTCCTCTGCCGCCGGGCAGGCGATCGAGGCCGCAGTGCTCAGGGTCGCGAAGTCCGAGGAGCTGAACAAGCGACTGGCCGAGGTTCGCGACCTCGGCGCCGACGCAGGAGCCACCATCGGGCGCGGCTTCGTAGATGCGGCGCGCAGCGGAGCGACCCTGCGGCAGGCGCTCGGAAGCATCGCCGAGGGCCTCTCGCAGCTAACAGCCCAGCGGTTCATCATCGACGCGCTGGCGAAACTCGGCGCGGCCGCGTTCGGCTCCTTCTTCGGTCCGACGCCAGGCGCGCCGGACGGCAACAACATCG
>ERZ650304.437-NODE-437-length-22397-cov-4.084863_pt1 | contig 22397 bp, 24 predicted proteins | sample MGYA00376240_ERZ650304 | MGnify/ENA primary metagenome ERZ650304 (study PRJEB26733, sample SAMN07839271) | wastewater metagenome | biome: small river; feature: stream; material: water | place: USA: North Carolina | collected 2016-03-01 ... | reverse complement strand
ACTTTCAGATTTTATTTTTTTACAAATATATTTATTATTTTTTTAAAAAATTGACAATGAAATTGTTATAATTTTTTTGATGTGTTTTTGTATTTTCTAAAATTAGTATTTGATGTGTTTTTGTATAGATTATTTTTTCTTTTATAAAAACTTGATATACTTATCATATACAGATTGATTGAATATTCAGAATGACTGCCCCGACATTTTTGTTTGGGTTTTTATTTTTCAGATATTCACATACAACCATAATTAATTGCCACAAGTAGCAAAATAACCCTCCTTATAAGTTCATTAATATTTTAATAAATTTAAGTCATGGGACAAAGTCGACACATTCCCAATAGGCTCCGAAAGCATCGAAGGATTTCTGGATACAAGCAAAGTGAAGTTGCAGAAATTTTAGGTTTAAGAAGCACAAACAGGCTATCACGTTGGGAGAAAGGCCTCTCCTTACCGAGCCTAAATAATCTTTTTAAATTGAGTGCGCTTTACAAAACACTTGTTGAAGAATTGTATTTCGATGTATTAAAAGAAACCCGAAAGGAGATAGAACAAAAAATTTAAAAGCAAAAATTCCTGAAAAATCATTTCTGATTTTTAATGTTTTATGAAATTTACTGCGCATGAAAATCATAACTTTTGAAAATTGGCTTTGAAAAAATAAGGGAAAACTAATACGAACGACGTAACGATATTTATATAAATAAATATAAACGAACGTCGGAAACAATTTATGAGTTTAACACAAAGAGAAGAAGAATTAGCCATTCATTTGGCTGAAACATTGGATGACATGAAGTCATTACTCACCTATGAAAGGTTTGTAAAAAGGTACTCAGAATCACACCTACTGGAAATATTGGATATTGTGATGAAAACACCAAAGGAGAAAATTAAAAATAGCAGGGGTGCTTACTTTACATTCCTAGTCACACAAAGGGCACATTCACAAAAATACTATGATCGGAATTAGTCCTGGGACTAGATCAGTTGGTTTTGCAATTATTAAAGACGGTACTCTGATAGATTGGGGAGTAAAACTTTTTAAACAAGAATGGTCGAATGAAAAGCTTCAAAAGATTATCGGTGTTCTGGACGTCTATGTTCAAAAGTACCAAATATCTACAGTTGCCATAAAACAGCATCCACCATTCCGATTATCAGACGGCTTGGAAAAGTTGTATGATGAAATTCGGGATTGGGCTAAAAACTTAAATATTAACCTACGAGTTTTTACAATTGAGGAGTTAAAAATATTTTGCAATAACCTAACTAACAAGGATTCCCTGGTAGATTATATTTATGAAAAGTACCCCGAAGTCAAAAGGACAATCGAGCGGACTAAAAATATAAAATACCATATAAAGACAATCGAGGCTCTAGCTTTGGTTCATGCAATAAGATAGGTATAGAATGGCAACCTTCGGGTTGCTTTTCTGTTTTTTGGAATTTGCTACTAATAGCAAATTTACCCTCCTTATTCCACTTGCCTGAAATAGATAGAATAGGTGTAAATATTCTTTACAACTTAATATCTCAAAACATGGAAACACCAACCAAAACGAAACTTGATGTCTATGAATTGATCACAAATCGAATCATTGAACGATTGGAAGCCGGAATTATTCCTTGGCAACAACCTTGGACGGAAGCTGGCCTTCCTCAAAACTTAGTTACCGGTAAAGCTTACACTGGTATCAATGTCCTACTTTTAGCCTCTATGGGCTTTGCTCGAAACTATTTTCTCACCTTTAAACAAATCAAAGATTTAAAAGGGTCTGTTAAAAAAGGAGAAAAATCTATCCCTGTAATTTTTTGGAAATGGTCTGAAAAAGAAGACCCTCAAACGAAAGAAATGAAAAAGGTCTCAATGATTCGGTACTATACCGTTTTTAATGTTGATCAGTGTACCGGCCTACCGGAAGAAAGAATCCCGATTATTGAAAATGATGGAAAAATGGACATGGCTGAATTGGATTTCATTATTAATGACATGCCAAAGCGACCTCCAATATTTCATAAGGAGAATGAAGCATACTATCATCCAGTAAAGGATTTCATCAATATGCCAAAGATGAACAACTTTAAGGATACAGAAAGCTATTGGTCAACCCTATTTCATGAATTAATCCACTCTACAGGCCACGCTTCCCGTTTAAACCGAAAGGAAATAGTGGAGAAAACAACCTTCGGCACTGAACCATATTCAATGGAAGAGCTTGTTGCTGAAATTGGGGCTTGCTATCTTAAATCGTATGTAGGAATTGATAAAAAGCATTTTGATAACAATGTGGCTTACATTCAACACTGGCTTCAAAAGTTACGGAATGACAAACGGTTAATTATCTATTCAAGTGCTAAAGCTCAACGGGCGGTTGATTACATTTTGGATGTTGTTCCGGTTGAAAGTGAAACCGTTGAAAGTTAATGTTCCTTCATTTAAATCTAAACCCTGTGAGTATTCATAGGGTTTTTACTTATGACTTATATAAATTGCTATATGCAGCAATTTATACCTCCTTATGCCTTTGGCATTCAAGATGTATATTGAGACTAAATGTATTTTAAAATTTAATAAAACAGATATGAAAACAGTAAAAAGAAAAGCAGCAGAAAAGGATAAATTGACTATCCTGAATCCATTTAATAACTTTGTAATTCTTTCACAACCATTTCAGGATAAATAATAATGGAAGCAAAGAAAGTAATAGGTATTTGGATTAGGGTCTCAACCGAAGATCAGGCTAAAGGTGAATCACCTGAACACCATGAAAAGAGGGCTAAACTATATGCAGAAGCCAAAGGGTGGGTTGTAAAAGAGGTGTATCATTTAGAAGCCGTGTCCGGTAAATCAGTAATGGGACACTTCGAAACTAAACGGATGCTGAAAGATATCAAAGAGGGTCAAATAACCGGAATTATATTTTCTAAACTTGCTCGTTTAGCAAGAAACACAAAGGAGTTATTAGAATTCGCTGACATTTTTAGAGAATACAACGCTGACTTAATATCCCTTCAAGAATCTATTGATACAAGTACCCCTGCGGGTCGCTTGTTTTACACTATGATTGCGGCTATGGCGCAATGGGAACGGGAAGAAATATCTGACCGTGTAGCGGCCTCTGTACCTATTAGAGCAAAATTAGGAAAACCAATCGGTGGTCAGGCTTCATTTGGGTACAGGTGGGAGGATAAAGAACTTGTTGTTGACCAAAAAGAAGCTCCAATCAGAAAACTGGTTTATGAACTTTTTAGAGATCATAAACGTAAAGGTACTGTGGCTAAAATGTTGAATGAAAAAGGCTACCGAACCCGAAATGGCTCTCTTTTTACCGATACTACTATTGGCAGGCTATTACGTGATTCAACAGCAAAAGGGATAAGGATCGCCAACTACTCTAAAAGCCTCGGAGAGGGCAAAAATTGGGTTTTAAAGCCTGAAAGTGAATGGGTGCAGACTCCTTGCCCTGCGATTGTATCTGAGGACTTATGGAATGAATGCAATGTGATTATGGATAAGCAGGAAAAGAAAAGAGAGCCTGTTTCAAAGAAACCTGTCCATCTTTTCACCGGAATCCTCTACTGTGAATGTGGTCAAAAAATGTATGTGCCATCTAAAAGCAAAAAGTACATCTGCTATTCCTGTAAAAATAAAATCATGTGTGATGATTTGGAAGAAATCTATTATGAACATTTAAAATCCTTTCTTTTGACCGACCAACAAATAGGAACATTTCTTTCAAAAGCTGATGAATTAATCATCGAAAAGGAAAATCAAATCAAATCGCTCAAAAAGGAAATGGAAAGAATTGAAACTGAAATGGAAAAACTTGTTTCATTACATATGACAGGAGAAATTCCAAAAGTAGGATTTGGTAAACATTACAATCCATTATTTGAACAGCTAAAGCAGATAGAAGCACACATACCCGAACTCCAAAGTGAAATAGACTTCCTAAAGATTGAACACATGAATGGTGGTCATCTCTTGCATGAAGCAAAGAACCTTTACGATAGGTGGCCAATGTTTGATACTGACGCAAAGCGTCAAGTAATAGAGCAAGTTACCAGTTCACTTTCTGTATCATCAGAAGAAATAAAAATCAAATTTTCGTACGCCCCCTCCATTTTCCAAATTGCTCCCGATTCCCAACGCAATCTCATACCTGCGTTGGCATTCTGCGAAATGGTATTTTCATCCCATAAACCTACTGGTATTAAGGTTTCCTTCATTCCTCAAACAATTGGTGAGCATATTCGTAAAATACGATTAGAGCAAGGAATGCTTCAAGAAGATGTTGCAAAATTGATCGGAGTAACTACGGACTGTATAACTAATTGGGAAAACAACCGAGGGATTCCTCAAATTCAATTTATGCCTGCTATAGTGAAATTTATAGGATTTATGCCTTTGGGAATTGACAATTGTTCTTTGGGTGGCCAAATTCTTTTATACCGAAATCTAAAAGGTTTAAGTCATAGTAAACTTGGAAAAATGATAGGAGTTGATGCAAGCACCATTGGAAGTTGGGAGAAGGAACTTAGTACTCCTCACGGTAAGAATCTTAAAAAGCTGAATGACCTGTTAAGTAATAAATAACTGATTTACCCCTTACATTTTCCAATGTATTTTTGCGGTAAATGGAAATTGAGGGTTCAAATAATAATGAGAAGTACATATTACTTGTAGATTCTCATAATTCAGCTCGAACCTTTGGTGTAGCTAGAAATAAAAAAACTGTTGAACACAATAAATCCGTTCTTGAACTTCCGTCCCACGATTTCATCTTGAACGAAATAGGCGGTATAGATAACACGCTACAGTTTTCTTTCGGTAGATATATCGTTCTATATTTTATAGACACAGAAACTTTGTTCTTTATAGATTATTCACTTATAGCAGATCAATCCATCTTACAACTAATTCTCCAACGCAAAGTAAGTACTACTTTCTTGGAGAATTTTTTTTCAATTCAATTCAGATTAGAAACGACTTTTAAGCCGGAAGATGATATCGTTGAAATGGTTAGGAATTAATGCGTGTCCTATTTTCTCTTTCGGAAAGAACTACTAATCGTCTTTAAAATTTGTTCTTGCTTGCTCTTAGATTCCAAATCAGAAACTGGGTCATATTCCACTTTTACCCTGTAGCCCTTCATTTTTGTTTCAGTTACAGATTCTTTTGATATTTCACTGTCAAGATAAAGGAAAAAGGCTTCCGGCTCAAAAAACAAAACTCTTTGTTGTTGGTCTGGGTTAAGGTTTTGAGATGCTTGTCTTTGAATATTATCCAATACCTTTTTATTATTTGATATAGATACCACTTTGTTATATCCATCTGCAAGACATTTTTGAATATTGTGTAATTCCCATTCTTGGGATGTGGTTACACATACCTCACAAGCTATTCGATTCCCATTTCTTTCTAAGGAAACATCAACCCGTCCTTTCCCGTCAAAAGTGGATTCCTCTGTAAATACTCTATATCCTCTCGATTCCGCCATTCTTTTTATAAGGGATTGTAGATACCGATGCTGACTCTCATTTTTTCTTTCAACTGTATTTGGCGTATAAATCTGTGTTTCTTGATTTTCAGATGTTGTATTGTTGTTTATAATAGGGAAAATTGGCAATTCAGACGGTTCTTCTTTTTCTGAAACCTTAAAGTCTTTGATTAACTCCTGCAAAATATTTTCAACCTCACCTTTTGGAGTGCCGTACCTATTTCTTGAGAGGTCAATAATATCAGTCTTAATTTTAAATCCTTGGCTTTCTTCAATATCGCTTAAAAGTGTCGTTGATAGATTGAAATCATTTTCCGGCCTATCAATCCTTACAATTGCTTCACCAGTTGAAAGGTTTTGTAAATCTATTGCCTCAAAATGCAAAAATCCATCCTCCAATTTTTTAGCATCAGAATCACCAATTCTAAAACAGATACGAGTACCAGCATTTGATAATACAGAACTAGCAAGCTCAGTATCTTGTTTGGTAAGTTGTTGCACGTCTTGGTGTGCCAATATTAAACCTAAATGATATTTTCTTGCACCAGATAGAATAGCGGACATGGACTGTGTTACGAAATTTTGGAATTCATCAATATAAAGATAAAAGTCTTTTCTGTCATCCTTTTGCTTTGCCTGTCTTGCCATTGCTGCCTGATGGATTTTGGCTACAATGAAAGTTCCCAATAGGTAACTGTTCTCATTCCCGATTAAACCCTGTGACAGCTTTACCAATACAATCTTTCCAGTATCTAAAAAGGATTCAAAGTCCAAGCCTTTCTTTTGGGCAACCATATTGCGTATTAGTTTTGGTCTAAGAAAAGAATCAAGGCGGGTCAAAATTGGACCGATGGAATTCGATTTTAAAAGTGGAAACTCTTTTTGCCAATAATAAATAATGCTTGGGTCGGTAACCGTCTTTAAGAAATTATCCCTGAATGGTTTTTCAATTAAAAATCTTCGCAAATCAAACAATGTACCACCTTTATTACTTTCCAAAAAAGCTAAAATAGCATTTGCCAGAACACTATTCATTTGATCACCCCAACTTGTGCTTAATCGCTTAAAAACAGAAACTAAATCCGATGACAATATTTCTTTTTCAATTTCTGAATGAGCAGTCAAAATATTGAAACCTACTGGAAACTCAGAATCAGCGGGATCAATAATAATAACATCATTATAACGGCTTTCTGGAATATGGGTAAGGATGGTTTCTATTAAGTCACCATGCGGATCTAATACAGCCAAACCATTGCCTTGCAAAATATCCTGAATTATTAGGTTTGTGATAAAAGTGGATTTACCAGTACCGGTTGCACCAATAACATGTGTATGTTTTAATCGCTGTGATGTACTTACGCTAACTTCTTTCTCAACCCCTTGGTGGTAATTGATGCCTAATTTTAGTTTATGCCCACTGGCTAATTCTGGTGCTGATTTTGTCTTCTTATTCTCCCTATCCAGCTTATTCGATACAACTGAGGCTGAGGGTAAATGAACCAAGGTAGCAAGTTCTCGGCAGTTTAAGAGCATCCCTAAACGGCACGATTGCCGATAATAAATGTCATGAATTTGGTCTTCAACAGGATATTCATCATTTGATAATGGTATTAGAGAATTAAACGGAGATCGGGATAATGCAATAAGACCATGACTAATTTGTTCCCAAATTGAAATAGAAGATTTTTCTGATACTCCTTGACCAATAACACGAACTACAACTCCAAATAATGGTGAAGAAACCTTTTCTCTTGAAAGAGGCACCATTTCCGGTGCATCAAGGAAAAAGGAATCACCTCGACTATCACTAACTGATTGAAGAATACTTTCAGACCAAGGATTTACTGCTCCTTTGAAAAGAATTTGAATTGCGGCCTGTGAATCTCCTTGTAAATGTTCCAAAAAACCAAAAAGACCAATAAAGGGATCAGGGTCAAAACGGTCAGTCATTTTTAGGGGGCGCATAAATTCTTCCTTTAGACCAAATTCCGAAAAAAAGTAACTTAAATTTTCATGAAGAATACCCATCAATCCTTCTGGATATTCTTGCACGGCTGCTTCGGGGAAATATGCTTTCAGTTGGCTATACAAATGCGTTGCATCATTTGTTCGACTGATAAATTGAAGTCTGATTGTTTTCGAACTTGCTATAATTTCAAAAGAAACAGGACTGGCAGTCGAAGAAATCATCAACAATAATTGCTGTACTGTTTCAGCCTGAATCTTATAACCTTTGGGTAAAGAAACACGAAAGCAATTAAGTGGCGAGTCATAATTTTGAAATGGATATGCATAGGATGAATCCTGCTCCATAACCGGTTCTTTAGTTTCTTCTATTTTGAATAGATTAACAAATTTACCAAGCAAGGTAGGCTTTTTGCCATCATCAATATTTTCCGGTAGATATGAAAAACGGTCAGCATGGACAAAGTAAGGCTCAAACATAGGTTCAAGTTCAACAGGTTCACTATAAACCTGCCAACCTCTGCACCTTTGTTCCCATTGGTAGAAATGAAGTGTTGCAGCCTCTATTCTGCTTAAATCAGCCATTCACATTAATTACTTGAATGACTTGTCGTCTTTCACTTGTCTTTCTAATTCAGAGAGCATTCGTAATCCTTTTTTAGTTGAAATACCATCAATGGCTTCAAGGATACTGGTTCGAGCACATTCTTGAAACATTGTAATCGTATCCCATTGATAATAGGTTTTATAACTGTAATAGGTATCAAAAGCTGGACCTATAAGAGGGATTCTAATAAGTAAACTTTTAATGTAACCAACAGATTCACCCATCCACCACGATATGAAATATCCTTTACCATAAGGTGCTGCACAAACATCAAAGATATTTTCTCCATCTTGAATTCGGAGGTATTCACGTTTAGAAAATAAACCACCGAAGTTGACTCGTTTAATACGAATTGAAGAAACTTCTTTGCTTTTTAATTGGTTTTCGACAAGAGTATAAAATTCTTGTGCTGAAAGCTGGAAATCAGGAAAGTAATGATACCAGCGTGAATGGATTTGTTTAATCACGGATGCCATAAACAGAAGGGTTTGAAGATTGAAATTATATTAAAACATACTGCAAAAAACAATTAATTGATACAAAAAGCAATAGTTAAAATCTATTAAATTTTCAAAAGATTTAAACAATTTGAAACTTCAAATCAAATAATTTAATATCATATATCTTTGTATACCTAATTAGAATAGAATGGAATGTAAACAGAACCACAGATATGAAAGTAAATTTGAAGAATTACCCTTTGATCAAGGTGGACAAGGAAGACATAAATGTGCCGGATGTGCTTATGAGAGAGGTCTTCATGATGGTGAACAAAGAATAGAACAAATTAATATAGACCTTGATAGTCTTAATGAAAGTCAGGCAGGAACAGTAAGGCATAAAAGCCCTCACGCAGCTTACGCCTTAGGATATTTGGATGGAGTTAAAAAATCATATCTTTAAGCAGTCTGAATTGTAATGAAAATTCTTCCCCACCTAGATAAAATAGGAAAATCATATCAATTCTTTCTTGAAAAAGAAAACAGTAATGGTGGATTTAAAATTAAAGATTTGGCTGATTACGTAGGTTGGACTGAGGTAACTGCTAAAACTTATATATCAAAAAAATGGGATACGATAATAGAGAAAAAAGGAGAAAATTATTTTGTTAAAAACATAAGCAAATATTCACCAGAGGCCTATCGAAAGTGGATGTCACAAGCAAATAAGAATAGTCAAGACCCATTTAAACCAGAACTCAATGAAGATGTAGAAAGATTTGTAATAAAAGCCAGAGAAAGTGCATTGCTCGCTTTAGATATTTATAATAGGCCAGCAACTATTTTTAAGTCGGAAGGATTTGTCGTAATGATGATAATTGCATGGACATCCTTACTACACGCTATATTTCATAAGAAAAAAATAAAATGTAATTATACAGATGACAATGGAAATGATAAATATATTGATGGCGATCTGAATTTATGGGAATTAAGTAGATGCATAAAAGAATATTTCAAAGGAGACACCAATTCTGCCAGAAGTAATATTGAATTTATGATCGGTTTGAGAAATAAAATTGAGCACAGATTTGCTCCGAAAATTGACAATCACATAGGTGGTGAGTGCCAATCACTCCTATTAAATTTTGATGAAGTACTAACTAAAGAGTTCGGAAACTACTTTTCACTTCGTGATTTACTTGTATTTCCACTTCAAACAACTAATCTCAGAAATACGGGACAAGTAGATATTGTTAAAAAATTTCAAGGTAAACAATATGATGATATAAAGGAATACATCAATGCTTTTAGGGATGGTATAAGTGATGAGATTTACAATGACCCAAAGTATAGTTTTAGAGTATTTTTAGTTCCCAAAACTGGAAATCATAAAAAATCATCCGATATATCTATGGAATTTGTGAAATATGATCCAAATAATCCAGAAGAGGTTGAAAACCATAAAAAATTAATAACACTTATAAAGGATAAAGAAAAAATTATAAAAATTGGCAATCCTGATGGATTAAAACCTGGGCAAGTGGTCGTAAAAGTGGCTGAGAAAATAGGTAAATCATTTAAAATACATAACCATACCCAAGCTTGGAAGTATTTTAATGCAAGACCTTTAAAATTTCAAAAGGACTATATGAGTGATTATTGCTATAGCGATGCCGCACATGAAGATTTTGTTTATACACCTGCTTGGGTCGATTTCTTAACAGAAAAATTATCTGATGAAGTGGAATACCAAAAAGTAGTTTCTTACAAAGATGAAAAGGCTAAATAATACCCTTAGAGCTTGGCTATTTGAAAATGATTACAAAGATGTCGCTAAAATTATAGACGACATTCTAATTGAGTGGAGAGAGAAAGGTAATAAACAACGAAGAAATTGGTGGGATATTTTGGCCGGTGATGTTAATGGAAAACCAAGGGTTATATCTGGTAGAGAAATTCCGGTTTTGAAAGCAGCACAGATTAGAAAGAATGTTTTGGTAACCGAAAATGCTCTCTGTAGAAACGAAAACGAGTCTAATCCCTTACCAATAAAGGAACAAACTAGATGGAAAAGTAAATAATGGACATTTTGTTAATAAATTTAATCAGCCAAATTGGTTCTAAACCAATACATTTGGTTGATGATTTTAAACCCACAAGAACAGTTCATTTTACACGCAAATGCAAGAAATATTCTTGCACAGCCATTCTTAAAATGGGCTGGTGGTAAAAGGCAATTGTTACCAACAATAAGAAAATATTTACCTCAAACTTTTAATACTTACTACGAACCTTTTGTTGGTGCTGGAGCATTATTATTTGAAATGCAACCTAAAAAAGCTGTAATAAATGATGTTAATACTGATTTAATCAATTGTTATACAGTTATAAGAGATTTACCAACTGATTTAATACAGGATTTAAAGAAGCATGAAAATAGTAGCGAATATTTTTATTCAATCCGAGAACTTGATCGAACTAATGAATTCAAAAACCTTAACCTTATTGAAAGAGCTTCAAGAATAATATATTTAAATAAGACTTGCTACAATGGGCTTTTTCGGGTTAACAGACAAGGGCAATTTAACTCACCATTTGGTAGATATAAGAAACCTAACTACTTTAATCCAGAAGTATTGTATGCAATAAGTTCATATTTAAATGAGAACGATGTTAAAATTTTAAATGTCGATTTTTCGAAGGTGGTTGAAACTGCCGAAAAAGGAGATTTTATTTATTTCGATCCTCCATATGACCCTCTCTCAGAAACTTCTTCATTTACTGGATATAGTTTAAACCAATTTGGTAAAAGTGAACAAGAAAGATTAAAAGATGTTTTCGAAGCACTAACAATAAAAGGATGTAAAGTAATGTTAAGCAATTCATCCACTGAGTTTATTTCCAAACTATATGAGGATTATAATATAGTTCGGATACAGGCTAATAGAAATATAAACTCTGTAGGTTCTGGGAGAAAGAAAATCGAGGAATATTTAATTCTTAATTATAACCCTGATAATGACGAGTAATGATATTGCTTGGGATAAAATATTTGAGGAATTAAACATTTCGAAAGAATTAACACGAATTCCGTATTTTCAAATTACTGCCTCGCAAATTAATACAATTGGTAAACGGGAAGCCCGTTTGATGGCTAAATTCGATACAAAGGAATCGCTACCACAAATATTTAAAGACTCAGAATTAAATATTAATGCAATTTCTAATGGAAGTTATATAATCTTCAAAGATGAAAAACATCAAAGTTTTATTTCTCTGCCAGATTATAAAGAAATTATTCCTCGAAAAGTAACTCCTGTCTTGGATTTTGAACTTCAAACCCTCCTATTTGCTCCAAGAATGTCGGAGAGTAATGCTCTAGATTTTGCCCATCATTCAAGAATACTTAATAACTATTGTGGTGAAAAAGAATTGAAGTTAACCACAAGGGGTAGATTTTTTTCCGATGGCTTTAATTTTCAATTAGGTAAATTGGGTGAAATAGGAGTTAAGGGGGTACAGATAGAAGTAGATGCTGGATATGAAGGGAGAGAACAGTTTCTAATAATTGAGGCTAAAAGTAGTACTCGTTCAAATTTCAACATACGTCAATTATATTACCCATATAGGCATTTTGAAAAGAAAACAACAAAAAAAATAAGAGCTATCCTACTCTCTTTTAGTAATGGAATTTATTATTTTACTGAAATCGAATTGCATCCAAATTACTATGATTACCGAATTATCAATAATGAAGCTATAGAGGTAGTTATTGAAGAAAAATCAGAAGAAGCAAGTATTATAGCCTTTCTATCACAACCAACCCATACCCCGCATAGTATTCCAGTTCCGCAAGCAGATAATTTAGACAAAGTGATTGATTTAGCTGCTTTCTTGTTAGATGGACCTCGTGATAAATTTGAAATAGCCGAATATTTTGAATTTGATGAACGTCAAGGTGATTATTACGGAAATGCAGCGATGTATATTGGTTTGGTTGAAAAAAGTGCGGGATTGTTTAAGTTAACAGAATTAGGAAATGAAATAGTACATTTCCAAAACAGGGAAAATAGAAATTTCCAAGTCGTAAAAGCGATTTTAAAAACAAGAGTTTTCAATGATCTAGTGAGCTTGTACCTTAAGCAACAAAACCAAATGGATGATCAACAAATTATTAAAAGACTTAGCGAAGAAGGTTTAACTGGCAGCACCCCCCAAAGAAGAAAAAGTACAGTAAGGTCATGGCTAAATTGGATTTTATCTAATCTGCCAAAAAAATAAAATTCACCATCCGGTTACAAAATTCCTTCATCAGCAAAACTGAAATACTCATTATATGCAGTTACAATCACATGGTCTCTTACTGGAATATCAAGAACATTTCCAGCATCTTTTAATTTTCTTGTAAGTAATTTATCAGATTCACTTGGTATAAGATTTCCTGATGGATGATTGTGACTTAGAATAATGCTAGTAGCGTTAGCCAATAAAGCTCCTTGAAATATATTTCTAATATCAGCTACTGTTCCGGTAATTCCACCTTCACTCACTTGCATTGAACCAAGTAACCTATTGGCTCTATTGAGAAACAATACAAAAAAGAATTCTTTGTGTTCAATCTTATTGGGATCATACACTTGCATAAGAATTTCAAATGCTTGTCGGGAGCTTACAATTTTATACCGATCATTCGCATTAACACGAGAGATATAGTGAAGTTCAACTTCTGCAACTTTTAATAATGGATTTTCTTGGATTTGGGACTTTAACATATATTTTTTCGATTAGTAAAGCGGTCCCAAGGCTGACTAAGGTAATTGTACGTGGAATAAAAGATGGATAGTGAAATGGAAGGTGTTTATGCCGCGAAAGCACTTACCAGTCAGACATACCTTTGCTTACTAATCGAAAAAATGTTTAAACCAAATCCAAAAAATCCACTTAAAATTAAAAGACAGGTGAAAACTGAAATACATAAATTCTAATTAGATTTGTTTGATTGTAAATAGTAACATGAAACAGGCAGTTTTTATAACAGGGTTCAATAATTGGGGTAAAACCAGAATCATTGAACATTTATTCAGAAGAAGAAGATTTCATAATGGGTGGTATTTTGCAATACCAGGAATAAACGCAAACTTTACAGTTGAAAGTCATTCAAATGATGACTGGGGTTCTGCTTGGCCTGTAAGGGTTCAAAACCGGATTAACAGAGAACCTATTAGTGATTTAAATCTTTTCACAGCCTTATGCCCTACGATGGATATAAATAACAACTTCGTTAATTTATTATCAAATCCTCCGTTTACCGCCTATGATAAATTACATATAATCCTGATTGAATATAAATGGGAACATCACGCAAAACTTATAATAAATAATATTACAACTGCCGGAGCCAATATTCCAAATGTAAATTTTATTACAATAAATGCGGATCAGAATCAGTTAACAGACCAATCGAGATGGCAGGCTAAGACATCTCAAATAAGACAGGAATTGGGAATATTATTCCCATAAAAATCAATTAAAATATCAATGCTCCGCAGGACAGCACAGGCAGTGGCTACTTGGGTTTACCCCCTTGAACATAATGACTTATTATAGAATTTTTTTACTATTGAATAAAAATAGGTATACCAAAAAAATGCGAAGCGAATCTATAATTCGTAATTATGTTAAGTAGCTTCCGGTAGTTTATTCTGTCATAAACAGTACGAAGGGGCGCAAATGCGTACTGTGGCTTTTTGCTTAAAATTTATACTTGGAAGAGGTCATGTGTTGAGGCTTTGAAATGAAATGGAAAAGCTATAGCACATGGGCTAAGTGATTTGGTAAATTTATAGCAAAAAGTATGAAAGAATAAATTACCGGCACTGCCTGTGTGGGTTAAAATTATATTATTTGGAAAACTTTATAAAAATAGCAATATTAAAAAAATAGCTTAAATTAGCATAATTATTAGGTCATAAATAAAAGACGTGATTAAAATACTTCATACAAATGACATCCATTCCAATATCCATAATAGTATTGAACTATTCGAGTATTTGCATCAGGAAAAGAAAAACGATACTTTAACTATTGATTTAGGTGACTTTTTTCAAGGTAATTCATTTTATAACCTATTTAAAGGGAAACCAGAAAGAAAGCTTCTATTAAAGACATTTGATATTGTTGTACCTGGTAATCATGGTTTTAATGAGTATTTAAAAGTGAATTCATTAAAGAAGAAGAAGTCTTTCGTGTTATGTTGTAACATATTCAGAGGGAAATATGAAGTCTTTGATAAGTACCTCGAAATGGAATTCGCAAATACTAAATTAGGTTTTATAGGTATAATGTCCGAGGATTGTTTTAATTCAATAGAATTACGAACAAGAAAAAACTATTCAGTAATGAATCCCTTTGAAATAGTGGAAGGGATTATTTCTGAAATAAGATATAAAATAGATTATTTGTTTATTTTAAGTCACTCAGGAGTAGATTTCGATGTAAAATTAGCAAAGTCTTTAAAAGGTATTGATTTCATTTTAAGTAGCCATTGCCATTCCTCTATTAAAAAAATAAAAATAGGTAAAACAATCATTAAAAAAAGTTTAGAACTTGGAAAAGGGGTAGGCATTATAGAAATCAATAATAATAAGATTAAGCTTAGCGAAAAAACATTTAATCATATGGTTATGGATTATACTAATCCTAAATTAACATTTTTAAATCCTTATCTAGATTTATACGATAAAAAATCAAGTGAAATTATAACTATAATACCACAAAAAAGAATAGAATGGTTTTCAACTAGAGAAAATTTGATGACATTTTTTATTGAATTAATAGCAGGAGTTTTTAATTCCAACATTTATTTATTTAATCTTACAACAATAAGGTCAGGGATATCTGATCCTAACTTAAGCACTAATGATTTATACAATATTTTACCTTTCGAAAATTCAATAATTAAATTTAGTGTAAGTAAAACCAAATTTAATAAATGCATTAAACAAATACCTAGTGACATTAGAAAGTATCTAATTATCAATATTGTATCCGAACCAAAATTATTATCTATTATTACAACATCTTATTTATATAATAATTACTTTGCAAAATTTATCACTAAACAAAAATATATCCATTTAGCTTCTTTTAGGACATTTATAAGCGAACAACTAAAGAATATTGAATTCAACAAATCTCAACATTTAAATTTATAATTATGTTTCTAATATGACAGCACTAGAAGAAATGAACCTAATTTATGGCATTAGATTAATTCTCATCCCATCATCAGAGTTTTATATGGGCAGGCTACCATTGGATCGTGAGTATCCAATTTTAACTGATCCAGTAAAGAAATCAATAGAAAAAAGCTTTTGGATGAGTGATACACCAATAACTAATAGACAATATGCCAGTTATTTGGATGATGCAAACAAACCTATTCCAACTTATACAATAGAGCATTGGGATTTTAGTTGGGTTAAGGTAAACGGATTTGATAAGTATCTTTTAGAAAACCCAAACGCACCTTTAGTAGGAGTAAATTATAAAGATGCGTCAGCGTTTATTTCTTGGTTAACAACCAAGTCCAATTTAGCCATTAGATTTCCAACGGAAGCCGAATTTGAATATGCATCTAAAGCTGATTGTTCATGCAAATATTATTGCCAAAAGGCGGTAAATATTAAAAAGTCACTACGAGATTATGGAGAACCTTCAAATAAGAAAGTTCCCTCAGTAAAAAGGTATGAAGCCAATAGTTTTAAGCTATTTGATATGCAAGGATTAATATGGCAATGGTGTTCTGATTGGTTTTGGCCTCTTGAAAACGTTAAAAATCTTAATCCAAAAGACCCACATGAAAAGCCATCTTATACACCGTGGAAGGGTCATAACTTGTCTCCAGGGAGGGTAATAAGGGGTGGTTCTTTTAATTATAGCGTCTTACATTCCCGATGTTCATCAAGGCATTACACAAATGAAAACGATAGAAATTTCAATTTGGGTTTCAGAATAGCAGCCAATTTATAGATACTTCATTTAAATATAAATAAGTACTAAACTATTTCTTCTCCTTCAAGAATATCTTCAATAACTGTTTGCGCCAATTCCTTTGGGATAATCTTAATCATGTTATTCTTAATCTCGTAAGATGATGCACTAATCTGTTTTAATTTTAGACTGATATCAGATGTTATGAATTCCTCTTGTTCCAAAAAGACCGTTATTCCTAATGATGCAAAATATTCACAATTTTCAATTTGATCACCACGACTAACACTTAAAGGTAATGGGATTGCTAAATGCGGAATCCCTGCCAAAATTAGCTCCCAAAGAGAATTTGCACCTCCTCGGCAAATAGCTATATCCACTTCAGACAAGACTGATGAAAAATCATGAACAAATTCAAACTGGGAATACCCATTAAGAGAAATTAAGTCTAAGCTTAAATTTCCTGCTCCACAAATATGAATTATATCATAGTCTATTAAAAGTTCATTAATTGAACTCCGAACTTTTTGATTTATTGCTTTTGCTCCTAAACTTCCACCATACACTAGGAGTTTTTGTCTTGAACGATCACTATTTAGCTCAATAGAGGATTTTTTAATATATGAAGCAATTGGACCTACGTATTTGCCTTTTTTGAATTTTTCTGCTGTTCTTGAAAATGTACAAGTTATGTGTGTAGCGAAAGGTATACTTAATTTATGCGCCAAGCCTAATGAAAGGTCACAAACATGTATATCAATTATTTTAACGCCAATTATTCTTGCTCCAACAACTACAGGTAAACTAGCAAAACCCCCTGTTACAAATACGGCATTAGGTTTTAGTTTTAGAAATAAGAAAAAAGATTGAATAATTCCGATTAGATTAAAAAAAGCAGACAGAGGTAATGTTAGTTTATGAGTTCTATCGAATTTGGCTGTTTTTATTGAAAAAAATCGCACACCATGTTTTTTACACAGGGTCTCTTCTATAGAATTCTTACCACCAACATAATAAATATTCCAATTCTTATCCTTAAGATGTTCGGAGATTCTTAAGCTAGGAAGCACGTGCCCCGCACTTCCTCCACCTCCAATAATCAGGGTTCTTGACATAATACAAGTATAGTTTGTCTATGTTTAATAATCAAGTCATTTATTTATAAGTTAGAATTTATTTTGATTATTTAATACTATTTTCTGGTTAGAATCTTTTCAACTAAAATTTCGATATCTGATTCGTGAACATCTAAGTTTTGATTTTTATATTGTAACTTAAATAATCCGGTTTCATAAAATATGTTCAAACTACAATTTAACATATCTGATAAGATAAGTTTTTGATTCACATGAAGTTTTCGGCTATCATAAAGTGTCCTAAATCCATTTTGTGATAGTTTTTTGTATAACTCCCTAGATTTTTCTGATGATTCATTCATGTTATTTTGACAGATCATTATCTGAAAAGGTGAAATAATAGATGGAGCGATTTTTCTATTCATATCAAACTCTGTTTCCACTAAAATCTGAAGTAATCTTGTAACACCAATACCACTGCAATTCATGTAGGGATATTCTAAATTATTTTTTGAGTTTAGAATTCTCATTCCCATTGTCTTTGTATAAATTTGGTCAAGTTGAAAGATATGAGCAAGTTCTGCACCTCTTTTTTGAATCAACTTATGATTACATATCTGACAATAGTCATTTTGATTATGATTCATTATTGTAGTCCAAGTATTGCAGTTCTCGCATCCTACCAAAAATGATTCGCCTAAATTATATAAATAAATAAATTCTTGGCTTAATGAACCTCCAATATCACCGTTATCAGCCTCAGCCTCAATAAGTTTTAAGCCGAGCCTATTAAATATCAAACGATGAATTTCAATTAATTGTTTATATTGCTCATTTGAAGAATTACTATTTATTGCAAAAGAATATGCATCTGCCATTATAAACTCTTTTGTTCTCAATAGACCATTTCTGACCCGAATTTCGTCACGATATACCTTATTAAGACAATACATTGTAATTGGCAAATCCTTATGTGATTGAATTACATTACTTAAGGTTTCGACAGATGCTTCTTCATGTGTAGGATTTAGGCACATAAATTTGTTGGATCTGTCTTTAATTTTCAGTAATGAATCAAAAGATTCCCATCTTAAACTTTTTCTCCATATTTTTTCGGTTAGTAATGTGGGAAATCGAACTTCAAAACAATCAAAATCGTTAAAACACTTTTTTATTGTTTCTTCCAATCTAGATACCAAAACTGCTCCTAATGGAAGAAGGCAGTAAACACCAACGGATGATTTAGTAACTATTTTTAACTTTTCAAGTAGTTCAATGCCTTTTAATGAACTATTAAAATCTCTGAGATCTGGGATTATTGAATTATTTGCGATCATACAATTTGTCGGGGTGGTTGGATTCGAACCAACTCCTCACCATCTAAAAATGATTTGCGCTCACCAGCTACGCTACACCCCAAATTTTATTTATGCTTTTTGAAATAAATTAAGTGTCAAATAATTTGTGTGCTCAATATGTAGCAAGTTAAATCCACTCAAATTAATTTGTTTAAAATTTAGATAATTAGACTGTTCACACAAATATTTTGCATCTAAATTGTTATATATTCCAAGCCCTTCTGGAGGTTTTCTCCAAAAAGATATTACCAATATACAACCCAAACTCATCTTTTCTTCTAAAATACTAATAAATTGACCTAGTTCTATTTTATTTAAATGGTTGATTGTTCCAAACATAACTGTACAACTGTCAATTGGTCCAATCCCATCATAAGAGGTTTTGTTTGTACAACAACCATGCAATAAGGTTGTTTTAAATAAAATATTCTTTTTACAAAAGTATATAGAATCTGCAGATTTGTCCAACCCAATAATATTTCTACAACCCTTATCATAAGCCCATTTCAAATACCTACCTGTGCAAGTCCCAACATCAAGATGAGTATGACCTTTAAGCGATTCTAATCCGATTTTTTGATATAAAATCGATAATAACTTTAATTCCTCATCCTTAATTTTCTCTAAATCTTGGGATCCACAATCATAACTCTTCAAAAGTTCTTTGCTATAATATTTAAAATCCAACATATAATAATTCTATTGATTTAATACAGTCAAACTTAACTCTTTAACATTTTTAATAAAATATTCCATTTTAAAAGCATTAGCATATTCTTTACCGTTTTTTGAAATTGATTCCCAAAAGTGAACTGAATTACGAAGCTTTAAAATAATGGAAGCAAGTTCTTTAAAATTTCCAGGTTCAAACATAATTGAACTTGATGATGGTGGAACTGTCTCAACAAGCCCAGATATTTTTGAAATTGCAACAGGTAATCCCACCGCTTGTGCTTCTGCCACAATTAAACCAAAAGCTTCAATTTCTAAACTTGGAAGCACTAATAATTGGTGTTGTCTCAATAAATGTGGAAGGTCAACTCTATCAATCCAGTCCATATATTTAATTCTGCTTCCTATACGTTTGATTAATTTACTTTGGGTTGAATTAAACCTATCACGAGACACAATAGTTAAAGATACTTCTGGTGGCAGGATACAGAATGCTTTTAGGATTGTTTCAATGGATTTGCCAATATTTATTCTGCCAGCATATATAACTCTAAACGAATTTTGATCATGAACTGGTAGTTTTTTCAAAGAATTGGTAAAGAAATAGTCTGGAATACCCCAAGGTATAACATGAGATTTCTTTTTTATCGGGGAAACATATTGACATAGGTTTTCATAAATCCCATTGGACGGAAATATAATTGCGTCCATTTTCTCGATATTAGTTGAAATTTCTTGCCTTCGTTTTTTAGACCTTATTGCTTCCATTACGTCTGTACCATGGCAAAATCCAATACGTTTTACATTTGGTATTGTAGTTAAAATTGATGTCATTGAGAAACAAAGGTGGTGACAGTGAATAACATCTGGAGCTTCTTTAGTGACAATCTCTTTAACAAGTAAATTTAATTCGGAATGATATTCTTTTGGCTGTAATAATTTTTGATGCTGGGTCAAAGGAAGCAAGTATTTTACAGCTTTTATGTATTTTACATCCTCAGGATTCAAAGCAATAAAGGGTGTTTCAAAGCCGATTTTTCCAGATAAATATAAATCTTCAGCTAACTTAATACTCCCACATCCATAATCAATAGGTAAATCTATTCCAGATAGTACTTTCATTTTCAGAGTTTTAATTCTATTTTAGAGGGCATAGGACCTATAGAGTTTTGATACTTTCCACAATATAATCGTTTTTCACCTATTGATTTCCAAAATGAAACCTGACCAATTTTCATTCCTGGGTAAACTACTATCGGCAAAACCGGATGAAGTTGAAGAGTGAATTGACCATAGAAACCCAAATCAATTAGATTTGCTGTAACATGAACAAATAACCCTAACCTTGCAATGGAAGACTTTGCACTTATTATTGGAACAAACTCATTACTTCCAATACATTGTATTGTGTAACCTAGAAAGAATGATCCAGCCGGCAATGTTAAGCCACTTTCTGGTATTATTACCTCCTCGTAATTATTGTTACCTAACACAGATACTACCTCGGAAGTATACCTTATTAAATAATTCCCAAGTCTAAAATCATAGCTATTTGGGTTTATTAGTTCAACATCAAAAGGGTCAATCATAATGCTGCCTTTACTAACTTGTTTAATAATTTCAGGACCTGTCAATATCATCGTTAAATAAAAGAGGATTAGGGAAAGAGGGTTCGTTTAGCGTACCTAATAGACCTGAATATTTTTTCACAATACCTTTGGGTTTCCAGAAACTAACTTGTCCAATTGGAATTCCTGGATACACTCTAATAGGTACAGTAGGCACTAGTTCTAAGGTCCATCGATGGAAAATGCCAATATTACTTAAATCAGCTGAAACCTGCATAAATAGGCCAAGTCTACCTATAGAACTACGTCCAATAAGTGAAATAACATACGATGATGAACCGATTTTTTCTTCGGTAACTCCCAAATACAGATTCCCAGGTGTCAAAATCATACCTTTTTTATCCATTACAGTAAGGTTATTTTCAAAATTTGATAAAGGGTTAATTTCTGTTCCCGGTGGTATTGTCTTTATTTCAGCCCCTAAATGATAATTATAACTATTAGGATTTATAGATGATTCCCTAAAAGGTGAAATTAAAATTTTGCCTGAAGTAATTTTTTCTTTTATTTCACAACCTGTTAAAATCATTTTTATGATAAAAGCCCGATATTAATTATTTATTAATCATTTTGAAAATTAATTATGAATATTTTTGAAAAAAATAATGGTACTAAGATTTGTGCTATATTTTCTCATCCCGATGACGCAGAATTACTGTGCTACGGAACGTTAGCTAAATACAGAAAAGAGAACTTTGATATTACTATAATAATAGTAACTGGAGGAATTCATGGTGTTGCGGTATCAGAAGAAAAGTCGCAAGATTTAGAAGAAATTAGATCTTCAGAAACCATTGAAGCTTTAAAAGAAGTTTCCTTTGACATCCGATTTCTTGGATTGCCCGATGGTTCAGTACAATTTACAAATGAAAATGTTTCAACAATCGAGAAAATACTAAACCACCTTAGCCCTTCCGTTGTTATAACTCATTACACCGATCTTTCAGGAATAGATCACCAAGATCATCACATCGTTTCAAAAATTGTTAAAAACATCAGTAACAGAAAGAGTTATATTAAGCTATTATTATGCGCAGAGCCTTTAAAACGAGGGACTGGCTTTAACCCAAACTTATTTGTGAGGGTAGGAGAATTTTATAAGCAAAAATTGGCAGCAATAAACAAACACAAGTCTCAATTTGGTCG
>ERZ650304.436-NODE-436-length-22398-cov-4.644721_pt1 | contig 22398 bp, 45 predicted proteins | sample MGYA00376240_ERZ650304 | MGnify/ENA primary metagenome ERZ650304 (study PRJEB26733, sample SAMN07839271) | wastewater metagenome | biome: small river; feature: stream; material: water | place: USA: North Carolina | collected 2016-03-01 ... | reverse complement strand
CTATCCGCAACATGCAGGTCTGGACTTCAGTCAGCTTCAGCGAGGTCGTTGAGAACTGTGAGGTATTGGCTTCACTTTACTCAACACCAACATGCACCAGAGTTATACTCTAGCGGTCCAAGAAGGTGATGTCATTGACAGTCGCTACCCTGAAGCTATGCTCAACAGCTTGGCTCTTGAGTTTGCCGTTGATGACTATGCCAAGATGACTGCAGGCTTCATTAGTGCTAAGGGTGCAACCGCAACCAACACACCTGCCTTCACTTCAGAGAATGAGTTTGAGCCTAGCCATGCAACCCTCAAGGTTGTTGCTATGGGTGGTGACTTAGATGCTGCTGCAGTCCTTGCAGATGTCAAGTCAGCAAGCATTGAAATCAACAAGAACTTGCTCCGCAAAGAGACACTTGGCAACCGCTCTGTCAGTCCACGCAATGGACGGATGGAAATCACTGGTGAGATTGAACTCTTCTATAATGCCACTACCTTCCGTGACTACTGGAAGAACAACACCAAGCTTGCTCTCCGCCTCAAGGTTGAGAACAATGAAGTGACCATTGGTGTGAGCACCAAGCCTTCACTAACCATTGACCTGCCATTCATGATGATTGAGAATTGGGAGCCTGACTATGGCAATGATGACCTCATTCCTCAGACCCTCAGCATTCACGGCTTCTACAATGCAGCAACCGGTGGCTTTGTGAATCTCAAAGTCCGTAACACTCAAGCTGCATACTAGGGGTCAGCCATGCAACCTCAGCCTGCATAAGCGTGATATAATGGTAACTGTCAAATAACTAAGGAGACCAATGCTATGACAGCATCCGCAAACACAACGTCTGAAGGACGTTCAACAGTAGAATATAAACTCAAGAGTGGCAATCATACTGTCACTCTCAAAGAGTACCTGACCGGGCGTGAGAAGCGTTCTATTAAGAATGCCCTCTGGACCGGCAAGTCAATGAAGATTAGTGACGGCAAGGGTGAATCTGACCCGGTTCCTATGGACCAGATTGATGCATCCACTGACCGGACAATTGAACTCATGGTTGTTGCCATTGACGGCAATCAGGAGAACATTCTGGACACCGTTCTGGAATGGCGTGACACTGACTATGATGACCTTCTTGAGAAGATTGAAGAGTTGACTGGAGCAGTTGAAGACTCAAAAAAAGACAATGGGGCAAAGACTACCAAAAGCTAATTGGTAGCTCCAAGTTTAAGAAGTCCCCATCTCCAGAGGTATTCATGGCGGTGATTGCAGCACAGACCGGTTGGGATTATGAGACCATAGATGCTCAACCTGATTGGTTTAGAGAGATGGTCTATGTCATAATAATGACAGATAAGCAGAAGCTATTTGAGACTCTGGAAGGTATAATAAAACTATGGAGCAAAAAACACTGAGCATCATCGCTAGAGCTAAGGCTGAAGGCGAGAATGAAATCAAGAAGATGGGTGACACCATTGATGAGATGGCTGATAAAGTCGGCAAGTCTACTTCTGGTTTTGACAAGTTCACCTCTGGTCTTGATAATGCCGGTGCTAAAATGACCAGTGTTGGGAAGGGGATGTCAGTTGGCATCACCCTTCCTATTGTTGCTATGGGTGTTGCCACAGTGAATGCACTGCAGGAGATTGAAGTGCTAGGTGCACAGACAGATGCAGTGCTGAAGTCTACTGGTAACGCTGCCAATGTGACCCGTGACCATGTGACGGGATTGGCTGATAGCCTTGAGAAGCTTACAGGTGTTGAAGCTGAGTCTGTTCAGACCGGTGAGAACATGCTGCTCACCTTCACCAACATCCGGAATGGAGTTGGCAAGAACAATGACATCTTTGACCAAGCAACCAAGATGACACTTGACATGGCAACCGCTATGAACGGCGGTGCCGTGCCGTCTGCTGAAGCTATGAAGGCTCAGGCTATTCAATTAGGTAAGGCGTTGAATGACCCAATGAAGGGTCTGACTGCCTTGTCCAAAGTGGGTGTCTCATTCACAGAGGACCAGAAGAAGCAGATTCAAACTATGCAGGAATCCGGTGACACTATGGGTGCACAGAAGGTTATCTTGGCAGAGTTGAACAAGGAGTTTGGTGGAAGTGCTGAAGCGTTCGGTGCCACCACTGCAGGTAAAGTTGCCAAGCTGAAGAATGAGTTTGGCAATATGACAGAGACCCTCATGGCAGGAGCACTCCCGGCAATCAACTCCATAGTTGCTTCACTTGGTGGACTCATGGAGAAGTTCCAAGCGTTGTCACCTGAACAACAGAAGCTGATTGGAATTGGTTTGGCTATCGCTGCAGCAATCGGTCCTGCACTTATAGTTATAGGCAAGATGGCACAAGGCATCTCTGCTCTTATTAAGACTGTCCAGTTCTTGGGAAATAGCTTTGTGGGCACTGCAGTCAAAGCAACCGCTTCAGCCATCAAGACCGGTGCCGTGTGGGTGGCAGAGCAAGTGAAGATTGCAGCAGTTGCCACAGCCAATGCTGCCAAGACAGCAGCTATGTGGCTAGCAACTCAGGTGGCTATGGTTGCCGGTGCAGTTGCAACCGGTGCTGCTCATGTTGCTGCAGGACTTGCAGCAGCAGCAGCTTGGGTGGCAGCCAATGCAGCCATGCTCTTAGGAATCGGTCTCATCATTGCTGCAGTAGTAGGCTTTGTCATCCTGATTGTGAAGAATTGGGAGACCATCAAGACAGCAGCAGCAGCCGTGTGGGAGTTCATTAAGCAGGCAGCAATGTTTGTCTTTGATGCAATCAAGACCGCCATTGAGTTCTATATCAACATCTATGTGACTGCATTCCAGTTGCTCCTTGCCGGTGCCAAAGCCGTGTGGGATGGCATTGTGGCTGCAGCAACGTGGGTCTTTGAGGTCATCAAGGCAGCAATCACCATCTATATCAATGCCTATATTGCCATCTTTAACTGGATTAAGGATGCTGCAGTGGCAGTCTGGAACGCCATTGGTGAAGGATTGAAGTGGGTCTGGAATAACATTGTAAGCCCGGTCATTCAGTTCTTTGTTCAAGGCTTCCAAAACATCTGGAACACGGTGGTCAATGTCTTCAATAGCGTGAAGAACTTTGTGACCAACACCTTCAACACTATCAAGGATTCAGTGGGTAGTATCTTTAGCAACATTGGCAATGCCGTGACTGCTCCATTCAAGGCAGCCTTCAATGCAGTTGCCGGATTCTGGAACAACACTATTGGCAAGCTCTCCTTCAAGGCTCCTGATTGGGTGCCGGGAATTGGTGGCAAAGGCTTTGAGATGCCTAAGCTTCCTATGCTTGCAGCCGGTGGTGTGGCAACCGGACCTATAATGGCAATGATTGGTGAAGGTCGGGAAGATGAAGCCATCCTGCCACTGAGCAAGCTTGACAGCATGCTTGAGAATGCAGGCGGTGGGAACAATGATGGTGGTGGAAAGACTGAAATCAATGTGACTGTTGAAGTCAACGGTCCTGTTCTTGGTGATGAGGCATCTATTCAGAAGCTTGCAATCATTATTGGGCAGAAGCTTGACCAAGCCATGAAGTCTCAGGGCACTAATAACGTGAACATGTTGAGGGTAACAACGCCATGATAACTATAAATGCATCACCAATAACTGACCCAACTAACTATTTAGATAACTATGACCAGTTCTTCACTGACAATATCAGCCTTGCCGGGAATCGGCAGCGTAACCGCCGGGCAAAAAAGAAGATGTGTCAGATGACATGGAAGCTGCTTGAGCCTTCAGAGTTCCAAGCTCTGATTGCTTTGTTCAATGATGGCAATGCAGTGGCGTTCAGCAATACAGATTCAGCCTTCGGGACCTTTGCCTTCACCGGCATCCCGGACCTTCCTTTGGCTGCTGATGAATACTATGGCGGTGGCACGTTCATGAGGGACTTGACTGTTGTCTTGAGAGAGGTTTGATATGAGTCAGCCCGTATCTGCAGCATTCACTACAGCACAGCAGGCAAGTGTCAATGATGTCACCTTTGCCTATCTAGTGGCGTGGGACAAGGTGTATGACCCACTTGCTCAGTTCTTTAAGATTGGAACATCAGCAATCAACGGTCCTGACTTCCTCAAAGGTGGCGGTGCTGATGAGACCTTCTTTGACAAGTATAAGTTCCAAGAAGAGACTGCCTATGTTGATGACATTAGTGTCTCAAGGATGAGCAGCCTGAAGCCTTATGGTGTATTCGCTGCCCAAGCCAATGTGACTCTTGATAATATCGGCAAGCGGTTCATGCCCGGTTATGACCCAACTATTGGTGACTATGTGAACAAGAGCCGGAGACCTATGAAGATTGCCGTTGGGTTTGGTAGTGAGAGACTCCAACAGTTTGTTGGCTTCTCAGACCGTCCACGCTCTGCTCTAATGGCAGGCAAGACCACAATGCATGCAATGGACGTTATGGACTACTTCAGCACAGTGGAGCCTGTCACAAAGTATTATGAGGGGTATAAGTTTGATGAGGTCATTGAAGACATCCTGCTTGAGCTAGGCTTTGCTTCAGACCAGTTCCTTATTGAATCTTCTTTGCAGACCGCTCCCGGCTTCTTGTCCCTGAGTGGCATGACAGCAAAGCAAGTCTTTGACCGTATATGTGAGAGTGAGCAGGCAGTGATGTTTGCTGATGAGACCGGAGTCATTCACTTCTGGAACAGGGCACACTTCTTTGGTCTTGCCAATGGTGTCACGCTCCCAACCTATGACTATTCCAACATGACTGATGTTGAATGGAATGACACCCCTGTCACTAACTGGATTAAGGTCTCTGCATACCCAAGAGCAGTGATGGCAGTGCAGCCGGTATGGTCAAGCAGCTCTGCAGTTGAGGTTCCCGGTGGTCAGACAATCACTGTCACCATGCCTTTTGAGGATGAGGATGGCAAATTGCCGGTGACTTCAGTGATGGACCCGGTGTATATTGATGATGTTGATGACCTCAACCGGTCCTTCTATACCACCAACTATAATCAGGATGGCTCCGGTGCACCCGGCAACACTGCAATCACAGTGACCGGAGTGTCATTAGTGGGTGATGTTGCCTTTGTTGAGTTCCATAATAGCGGTGGATTGCCTGTATATCTGCTAGAGATTGAGATGCATGGCACCCCTGCCAAGATTGTGGACCGGATTGAAGTGGAATATAAGGATGAAGACAGCATTGAGAAGTACGGAATCAACCCTGAGAGCAACAATGGTGAGCCAATTGAGATAACCAACAACTGGATTCAGGATGCTGCAACCGCTCTGTCCCTAGCACGGGAGCCGGTTGAGCTTTATGGGGACCCTGAACAGCAGGTTGCTTGCACCGTCTTTGGCAATCCTGCCCGGCAATATGGAGACCCAATCAACTTGAAGATAAATGATGTTGATTCTGACTACCGTCCGGCAGTAGTAGTGGGCACTGAGCTGAAGATGAGCATGGGCAAGATACTTGCACAGAAGCTTATCTTTGAATACCGGGAGACCCTCATCCAACAGCTATTCACAATCAATGTTTCATCAATCGGTGGCACTCATGTCATTGCCCCATAAGTGCTATAATCATAAGAGGTAAGGAGACCAACATGAACACTAAGACACGCAACAAGGTATCACAGAAAATCATCAAGGACCGGCTCAGTAAGTATCTATCTGAAGAGCAGCTCAGTGAGTTGGATGACTTGGGCATTGAGATTCTCAATGACTACTTCAGCAACTTTGAACTGAAGGAGATGGTTGGCTCTGATGCAAGCCTAGTTGCCCGGCACGTTCAGAGGCACATTGCTGCAGAAGAACAACGCCGTCTCAGCCACATCCAACCTGAAGAAGTTGAAGAGCTTATGGATTGGTACATGGAGAATTGTGATGAGATTGAGGAAGTCTATGACCCACAGGCAGAGCAGGTCATTGCCCTTGAAGTCAAGCACAAAACACTCAAGCAGAATGAAGCCATCCATTGGGATGGTCGGTTTACTATTGCCATAGGTGACAGGTTATTCTCAACCCGTTCCCGTCTTGACAAAGTGATGGGTTATCAGTCCGGTCTTGCAGTTGAGAATCCTGAGTATGTTGAGCAGAAGGCTGCTTATGACAAGGCTCATGAGGAAGCGGTTGCCAAGCATGAAGCTGCAGTTGCTGAACAGCAGGCTCATAATGATGAAGCCAATGAAGATGGTTCACGGAAGAAGGCAAAAGAATTGCCGGAGTTTGTTGATGCTCCACTTCCAACTGCTTCACCCCTGTTGATGCCACTTGATACCCGTTGGTCCAAGCCTGAAGAGGATGTGATACCGGAAGAACATGTGATGTCAAGCATAACCTCTTCTGATATTATGAATGTTAAGAGCCACATGAATGCAACCGGGTATGAGAAGCCGGTTCAAAAAGTCAAAGATGGCTATAAAGTTGAGCAATTCATTCTCAGGAAGGTGAAATAAAATGGCATATTCAGCAGATACATTCACAGCAGGTGAAGTTCCAACCACTGCCAAGTGGAATAAACTATGGGCAAATGATGCAGCTATGAATGACGGCACCGGTATTGGTGCAGGTGTCATCACCGGTTCACATCTAGCCAATGGCATTGTGACATTCGGCAAGTTAGCAGCAGGGGCAACCCGGTTAGGTATCAACACTAAGACCAGTATTGGAACGGTGCTTGCTACCACATACACTACCTATTGCACGGTCACTGCCACATCCACCGGCGGTGCAGTTGAGATTGACTTCTTCATCTGTAACCTTATCAACGGTTCATCCGGTGCTTTGAGGACAACTCAGATTAGGGTTCAGTGTGATGGTGTTGATGTCACTCCTACCTTTGATATCACCAATCCATTCATCTCCGGACAAAACCCACCTCAATGGCCCACCTTCAAAGTTGGTCACACACCTTCTGCCGGTTCCCACACATGGACCCTGCAGGTCAAGTCCAACACCGGCTCTGCCATTGTTATGGACCAAGCTGCAATCCGTGTTGCTGAAGTAAAATAATAAACACCGCCTGAAGGGAGTGCATCATGTCAACTACAAGCATTGTCTCCAAAGGCAAGAAGCAGACCTCTGTCAAGGATGGTCAGGTTAGACTTGAGCAAGATAATAACCGGCTCCTTGTTGCTGATGAGGATGGTATTGTCCGGATGATTATTGGTGTTCTTCCTGATGGTAGCATTGGCATTGTTATCAGCAAGGAAGGAATATCAGTATATGACCTCTTCTCTTGATGGTGAGATGACTGACATGGGAGTCAAGGAACTGCTTGCCTTCCACTCACTCTTCCCGGTTGACAAAGTTCTCTTTGAGCAGCTCACTCCCATCACTTGGGGTGTGGGTCCTGCAACCTATGACTTTGGAATATACTTGCCTAAGCCGGATGTCTACCAGATAAGCAACCCCATTGGCAAGAAGGCACTCATCACAATGGTGTGGTCCATTGATGGTGTGAACTACTACCCTTGTAAGCCCATCTTATATAATCCGGGCAACCCAATTCCTGCCGGTGAAGTCGGGGCAACGGTTGGTTGCAGCATAGATGCCAACTATATCACCTTTTATTCCACCCATTATCTTGGTTCAAGCGTGACTTATTATGTGAAATATGTACTGGACTCAATAGAATGAACATCTCACAAGACGGCGTTCTCTTCCGCTCTGATAAAAACTATATGAAGAGAGACAAATCAAGTGGGCACACCAACATGCTTGGTCCAAATCAGGCTGAGTATTTTGGCAATGTCTACACTAGAGAGTTGGTCATCAACCATGAGCTTGGCTATGTGCCGTTCTTCCGGGCATACTATGAGCCTTATCAAGATGGCAAGCTCTTCCCTATTGTGATGGACACTGACTATGTTTTGAGCAGCCCAATCAATGACTTCACATACTTCACTGACACCGCTCCCGTGATGATTGCTGAAGCCTCAGAGAATGAATTGGTGTTGACCATGTTCTTTGTGAACAACTCCCTTGCTGCAGTCAACTTCCCGGTCTATTGGGTCATCTATAAAGATTATGGATTGGGGGTATGACATGGCTCTTGATGTAGAAAAAACATTGTTCCACAGTGGACTCAATTCATTCAAGAATGTCAATGTGCACCGGCATGTATTCCAGATGCCCAACACTCACACTGCTAATGTGGCAGACATCCTGACTCACACCTTCACCCTATCTGAAGATGCTGACTTTACTCAGCTCTTGGTCAAAGCAACTGACTATGGTAAATACTTCCGCTACCGTGACAGCAAATACCACAATACTTGGATGATGATTGAGCAGTCATTGGACTTCCTGCTGCTTGATACACCGGTGACTCAGCTCTTCTTCTTCAAGGTCACCTACAAAGTAGATGGAGACCAAGTGACAGTGCAGCTCAAGGTGAATCCTTTTGGCACCACATTCAACATTGACCCTGAAATGGAAGTGCCCATTGCCTTTGTGGAGTACACTCTAGCACGCTAAGTTTGATATACTCATAAGCATGATAGAGACAATGCACAATAGGCTTGGAAGTGTGAGCTTCTTCACAACACCTGTTTGCAGTCAGGAGTATAATTAGAGATGGAACAATTACTACCTGAGTTTGCCAAGTTCGGCATTGGTGGAATCATAGCCTTTGGTGCCTTGTGGCTTTGGCAGAGAGACCAGAAGAAGTTTGAGAAGCATCTTCAGGATGATGCTGACAAGGAGAAGGGGATGAGAGAGCAAGCTGAAAAAGACCGGGACCGGATGATTGATGTTGCCATAAACAGCACCACTGCTATCAATGACCTCAAACATACTATTGAATTGGACAACGCTAAGAAGGAGTCAAAGCCATGATGACTCTTATCATCCTAGTGCTTATCGTGCTTGCTCTGGTATTATTTATACAGGGACGGTCAAGCCATGAAAAAATCAAAGAAGGCTTGAAGCTCACTAAAGAGATTCATACTGAAGTAGTTATCAAACGGCAGGAAGCCGGGAAGGTGGTGGACAAACATGTTGCACTCAATAAAAAAGCATCTGATGAACTTACGCAAACGGTTCACAAGGAAGACTAACACGGCACAATCTGTTGCTAGTGAAGATGCTATCAGGAGAGGTCGGAAGTACCGGCTCATTGATGTGCTCAACTTCCTGCTCATTCTGGTGATTGTGGGTTATGTTGGCTATGCCAAGTTCTACCCGTTCAATGTGATTGATGTCACCAACCTCACATCTGAGGGGAAGATTCCAATGGTGAATGACAGGGTTCAAGCAGGCACATATGCCAAGTATGACATCAAGACAATCCGGCATACTGATGACACCATCACTGTTATTAGGAACATTGTAAACGGTCAGACCATTCCATTAGGAGCATCACTCAGTAACCGCCCGGCAGGACCGGGAGCTTTTGTGGTTGAGGTTATGTTGCCACCCAATCTGAATCCCGGCAAGTACCACTTCCGTGTTTGCTATCAAGCAGACTTTGCTCTGGACCGGACAGTGACAGAGTGCTTTGAGACTGAATCCTTTGAGGTGTATCTGCCTGAAGGTGTGGACCCGGACAGTGATGGTCTCACCATTCCTCAGGATGGAGAGAGCAATGCACCGGTTAGAGGTGTGCCCGGTCAACTGAACTTTGACCAGAGTGAGAATGGGAACACCCGGACCAATCTTGTTGAGACACCTGAGCAGCAACATCAAGCAGAGAATCAAAGCAGCACCGCCACCAACTCAGGCGGTGTTGTCACTCCTGAGAACACTCTCTGTAGACTGACCGGCATCAGCATCAAGGACCCGGTTGGACTGCCACTGAATATCTGTTAGTGGTATAATGCTTATAGTAAAGGAGACCAATGATTATGGCAGTACCTGCACCAAACATTATTAGAGTCCAGATTCCTTCCACCAACTTCAGGAAGGGACGGGCAAGTGCTATCAGTCAAATCACCTTCCACCACATTGTGGGAGATGCTGCTGCTGCAATAGCACGCTTCAAGATTAGTGGTGAGCAAGCCTCATCAACTTATGTGATTGGCTCAAACGGTCAAATCTATCAGCTAGTGGAAGAGAGTGACACTCCATATACTGATGCAAACGGACCAAGCAACAGCCGGTCCATCACAATTGAGCACGCCGGTGGTCATCCTGCAGTGCCATATACTGCTGCAATGTACTCTGCAAGTGCACACCTTGTGGCTTGGATTCGTGACCGCCATAAAATCACCCGGTTTGAACGGCACCGCAATGTCTCAGACACGCCAACGGCATGTCCGGGCACCCTTGATGTTGAAGGAATTGTGTCAAATAGTAGTAAAATAATGAGTGGACAAGGAGATAATGAAATGATTACACATGAACAATACCAAGTTGGAGCTGAAGCAGTCGGTACAGTGTACGGCAAAGACTTCAATTATGACCCTAACCGGACAGTTGATGAGTTTGTGAACTTCCTGAACGGGCAAGCACCGGTCATCACACGGGAGATGGAGACTGCAGTTGCAGATGGAATCACCGGAGTGAAGGGAATCATTGGTTGGGATGGCTACAATTCACAGTTTGTTGGCAAAAAGGTTGTCACTCACTACCCTAAAATGGTTGCACATTGGGTCAACTATAAAGATGCTATGCCTGCAGCAGACTATGTTGAAGTGCCCGGTCCAGTGTTCACTAAGAAGAAGAAGGCTTAGTCATGGCAGATATAACATCCGGCAGCATTGTCACCCTGAAGCAAGGTGTGAGAGAACTCAGAGCCTTTGCTCTTGAAGACTTCAGCACTGATGATGACAAGACCGTGAAGGTCCGTGTCATTGAGACTGAAGATGCTATTGGTCCAACAATTGATGCCAATCCAAGCACAGATAATATTAAGTTAGAAGAAGCTTACAAAGGAGAATAGTCATGAATAAGCAAGCACTCATTGAATTAGCAAAGAGCTTTGGTCGGTTCCTATGGTTCGGTCTGTTGGCATTGGTTGCCACATTCCTCTTGAGCCTGACAACTAATGCTGACCTTCTCAGCACCACATGGACGGTGAATGGTTTGACCATGCCTCTTGGTGTCTGGATTGTTGCAGGCATTGGCTTTGCAGTAAAGGCAATTGACAAGTATGTGCATGAGAACAAAGACCTTGAGACTAAGGGATTAGCTCCCGGCTTCCTGCAGAAGTAACAGCCTCACACATAGCAAAAGACCCGGCAATTGTCCGGGTCTTTTTGATTGCCAAAGGTCAGTGGCTAGCTGTTGTTCCATCATGGGTAGGAGAGAATCACTTGCCCTTATGGTGTCATAATTTTACGCTTGACTTTTGTTTTAGAATCTTTTTGTTTTAACTTGATTCTTACTACAGTATAGCACAAGCGTGATACTTTGTCAATAGTTATTCTTCAGATAATGCACGGTTGATTGCAGGTCTAATCTTCCTCATTTTGGTCTTGCTCAAGGTGATGATTCCCTTATGCAGAGCCTCAACAACGGCAAGAGCCATGAGTGATTCATCAGGCTTCTCCGGGACCGGCATTGTCTCATGCTCTATATTGTGGATGTTCCGGCACCGGCGGTCCTTATTCTCAGGCAACTCCCTGAACGTCCTCTCAAGCGGTGTGGTGTAATCAGCAGCCGGGTGCATCTGGTGGTGCACATCTTCAAAGCAGCCAATGGTCTCCCTCACCGGACATGGCAGTTCTGGATTGCAGGGAATACGCTGCAACCGCTCCACTACCGGTTCTTCTTTACTGACTTTGAGGTGATGTTTTTGTAGTTGACATCTGAATAATTAGCACGTTCTATCTTGAGGATTCTATATCTCTTCCCTTCAATGGTGCACCGCTCTCCGGTGTCCACTAGAATCAAGGGTGGAATTGCTTTTGGTGGAGCAAAGTGTGTTGGTCTTTTTGGCATTGGTCTCAATCCTTCCTGAGACCATCATAGCATAAGCTCTATAAGATGTTCATGAACTCATTGGCGTATTGCCAACGGTCTCCCTCAACACCCCAACGGGTGCTCTTCTGGATGGCAGCACGGATGCTTGATATACCGGCATTAGGACTCATGAATATCTGATAGCATTCACTACAGTCACGCTTCATCTCAGTATGGACTGCCCATATAATCTGGTCCTTCAGCATGGTTGGCATATCAGCACGCCTTCCGGGATGCCATGAGTTGAGTCCCCATGCAACACCGCCATCACCATGAGTCTGACATGGGTCCAGTTTACTCTCCGTCTTCCATGAGCCAACCTGTTGGATGGCTGAGTTACGGGGCACGCCTGATTCAACAAGCACACGGTACACATAGGCAGGGTCTGCAGGTCCACAGTTTGAGGCAATTGCAGCAGCTTCCTGAGCCTTCTGAGCTTCAACTTGGGCAACACGTTGTTTCTCCGCTTCGGCTGCCTGAGCAGCCTCTGCTGCAGCCACACGGTCTGCCTCTGCCTTCTGCTCTGCAGCAATCTTGGCAGCTTCGGCTGCAGCTTCAGCAGCCTTCTTGTCACGTTCTTCCTGTTCAGCACGGTCAGCAGCAAGCATCACGCTATAACGTGGCTCATTGCTTTGAGCTGATACTGGAAGGATTGTCTCTCTTAGTAGGACCGCCGGGACAGATAGGACAGCAGTGGCAATCAGAATGGTTATAGTACGCTTATTGATACGCATGTTCTCCGTTCAGGACTCTATTATAGCATGAGCTATTTAGTGGTCTTTTTACCCTTCTTAGTTGAGGTTGACTTAGCAGCTTGCATTGAGATACGTCCCAAGTTGGCAAGTGCAAACACGGCTGATAGTACACCAAGCACAGTCACAATCTTGTCATTCACTTGGATGAGCAGATATGCACTGAGTGCTGCAGGTACTAGCACGCTTCCAACATTCCAAGCTGCCTTGCAGATAGTGCAGGTGCCCTTGAAAAATGCTGATTCTTTGATAGTTGTTGATAGTTTTTTGATGTTGTCTTGCATGATGATGGTCTCCTTCATATGCTTTATTTTGTTTGACCTTATCAGTATATCGCAACCGCTATATAATGTCAATACCCACATGCTATAAACTGCTTATATTCCAGTCATCATCAGGGGTCAGAATCACTGCACATGGTGGTGCATTTAACAACATCTCAACCGGCACAAAGGCAAAGCCCCCTGCCGGTGCATGATTGCTGCAGCAGGAGACTATCTTGTGGTTCTTGAATCGGGTCCGGATTGCCTGCAGCTCATCCTCTCCCATGCCATCACTGACTATGATGCACATGTGCTCAGGGTCAATGGAGAATAGGATGGTTGAAGACTGCATCAAGCTGCCTTCTTGGGTGGTCTGCCTCTCTTCTTAGGAGCAGCCACCACCACTTCCTTGTCACCGGCACCAATACTAATGGTGACATCATGCTTATCAGCCATGTTTTGGAAGCCTTTGAGTGGGTCAGCCATCTTTGCACGGGTCTCTTCAGGCGTGAAGATGTTGGTCTGGTACCGCTCCATCTTGCCAAGCCGTCCGGTGACAATGACTTGCTTGCCCATCACCTCATCATATTCAACTTGGTCTTCACCGGTGAGAGTCTTCCATGCCACCACATGGGTGCTCAAGACTTCCTTTGCATCAGCAATCTTTTGATTGATGCCTGCCTTCTGGTCCATGAGCACTGAGAAGTCACCGTCTTGTGAGAGCACTGCAGCCTGCTTCTTCTTGGCATTCTCAAGCTCAAGAGTCAACCGCTTCACCTCTTTGGATTCTTCAAAGCTTGCCACATGTTCAGCAAGGTCTTCTTCAACATCCTTCTTAGATGCCTTGAGGTCCATCAATTCAAGGTCACACTCCCGGATTGTCTCAATCAGAGCACGCCGGTTCTCTTTGACATCAGCTTTGGTTGTCATTATTTTGCTCCTCATTCCTCTTAGTGATGGCAGCCCGGAGACCGTCCTCAATGTCTTTGACTTCAACCCGGAGAGCATCAGCAACTTGAGGTGCAATCATCTGAACTGCAGTCTCAGCTTCCGGATTCACAAGAATGTCTCTTGGTACATCCAACTTCACCTCAGTTATTGGACGGTCCCATAAGGTGTCCGGCAAGGTTATCTCAAGACTGAATGCAATCTCTTTAGCCTTGAGAGTTGGCTTCTGCTTAGTGACACGCATTTCAGCAGTGTTCCTCTGATAATAGTTGGGTCCCACCTTCTTTGGGGTGATGACCAGATAACCTGATAGAATCATGATGACTCTCCCTTCTTGATTATTTTAACAGGCAGTCCACTGCAGTGGACTATGCAGACCCATGCCGTGAAGTGCATCCATCCTAATAGGACCATGAACTTCTCATCACGCTTCTTGCCACAATTCCTGCAGTAGTGCCGGGTCATGTTGTCTCTTCTTCAATCAGCTCAAGAGCCTTCTGACACTCTTCAATCCAGAACTCAAACCATGAGATTCTTTTGTGTGTCCTTCGGATGAAGTGCTGCTTTGCCCTCTCTTTGGTGGCATAAGCATAAGTGTTGTAGGCAGCCTTCTTGATGCCCCTCTCAGCATCACCCCAATAGAATCTCTTGACATAGTACATTTTGTCAGTCTCTCTGATGACCGGCAACTCTCTGAGCTGAATGGATGTTGGACCATCCTCTGACTGATATTCAATCTCATATCTATATAGAATCATAGCAGTCTCCCCTGATTGTCATGGTGAAAAGTGTGAGTGGTGATTGGTCTGACTCCCACCGGCTTGCCATCATCATCAAAGTATTCAAATGAAGTTTGCACAGTGTCTTCACCACGCCACACCTGACCAAAGTTCACCTGCTCATCAGCCCGGCTCTCAATGTGGTTGTTCTTTATGAGCACATAGGCAGGCAGTTGAAGCTGCCCTCTGAGGAATGCCCACCCGTTCCGGGTGATTCCCCAACGTCCTCTGAGCACATTGCCTGCAGCATCAGTCTGCTTGAATATCAGACCGTGCAATCTAAGGTGGCTGAAGAAGTTATAGCGTTTGAAGTCTTCCGGTTCAGTAAAGTCCCGGACCATGAAGTCATTGGCATCTTCTTCACCGGCATCATAGCGTTCTTTGACATAGAGTGCAGCACGCTTCAGCATGGCAATCTTATGCTTGTTGAGCATCTCCTTCCGGACCAGAGGAATCCTCTGCCCACAGTGGTCACATGTCTGGTGCTTGGTCATGATAGTACCTCTTCCTTTGTCTTCAAGTTATGAGTGCACCGGTCATGTAGCGTGCAGTCACAGGTCAATGGAGTGTTGCAGTATAGGCACTCATGCTTATTATATTCAGGACTTATGAACGGCACATGATAGCCTTTTATCACACACTTTTGAGGGTGTTCAATGTTCCATGTGACCGTTGTTGATACACTAATATCAAGCTTGATTCCACACTCCGGGCACTCTTCATCTTCAAAGGTCTCTTCCATTCCTCTTGGGTAGTATTGACCATCATCAGTGCTGAACTCATGACCACAGTTCGGACACTCTGGTCCAGAATCTGAAGATGTCTCATCTGTTGGGTAGTGGCTCATCCTTTGAATCCTTCCTTGACAATCTTCCGGTGCATCTCATTTTGGAATTGCTTGTCAGCTTTAGCATTATTGGCATCAATCTCTTGCTGCCGTTTGATTCGGGCAGCTTCCATCTCTTCAGGTGTCCGGCGTTTACGCTTGCCCTTCCCGGCTTTGCCACCTTTGGCACCCAACTTGGCAGCCACCTTTGAGGTGAACTTAGTGCTTGATGGATTCGGCTTGCCCTTCCGCTTGGCAGCCAACTTCTTGAAGTGGTCCGGGTCCTCTTTTAAGAAGTTCTCAGTTCTAATCTGAGCTGCAGTCTTTTGGTCTCCTGCCATATTAACTCTCCAATGCAGGGTGATTCAGGTTCACTAAGTCAACCGGCTCAATGAATAGAATCTCACCATTAAAGTCTTTGTGCTTGATAGTGTGGGCATAAGCCTTCTTGAACTCTTCAGCCACTATCTTCTCTTCTGAGTATGTCATCCAACGCTCATCATCTTCAGCCCAATCTGGATATGGAATGATAGGCATTGTCAACAGGTACTTCACACCAAAGGCAGGATAGTGCTGCACTTCAGTTTGACCGGCTTCAGCAATAGGCTCCTGCTCCCATTCAGGGAATCTGACTGTCACTATGAATTGCATTTTATTATTCATTATCGTGCTCCAATGCTCTCTTCTTCAACCACTTCAACACCGGGAATCTGAGCCACAGTGACACCCTCTTTGATAAGGTCATGAATCTTGAATGCTGAAGCACGGACTTTGGCAGTGTCAACCACTAGGAACTCACGGGGAATCAAAGCCTCATCAGTGATGTTGAGCTTCTTCACCATCCGGACAGTCATGCTTGAAGTGGCAGTGGTATTGTGGGCAGCAGACTTGTTCTGGTCCACATCAGCAATCTGATTGATAGCAGTCTGCACCTTCAGCTTGCCCTTGCCTTCACCAACACGCTCCTCAATCTTGGCTTTTTTGGCTTCAGCTTTAACAGCCTCATCCCTTCGGAACTTGAGCACCTTGTCCTTGATGGTCTGTTCAGCACTTGAGAGCTGATAGTTGACCGGCTTGAATGCTGCAATGATGTTCTTCACCAATTCAGCATATGGCTTTTTGGCATCAGTCTCCTGATTCTTCAGGTGCTTCTGCATCTTCTTGATAGAGCCAAGCAATTCAGTTGCCTGCTCCATGTCTGCAGGTCCGTTTATTTTGAGAGCATTGGCTGACTTCTCAAACACACTCACCTCTTTAACGGCTTTGTCATCAACCGTTGCTACTGCTTTTTGTTCACTCATGATGGTCTCCTTCATGATTAGTTATTGTTCTACTATTATATCGCAACCGCTATGCACAAGTCAAGTCAGAATGGCAGGTCTTCTTCAGGCTCAAGCTTCAGGTCAGCCGGTGCTTCCGGCAACAGGTACTTCTGAGGGAATATGTTATGCCCGTTCAGATAGTCATTGATGACCTGCTTGGCTTGAGTGTGCCCAACTGCAAAGGCTGCAGCATAACCCAACTCCTTCAGTTGCATCAAAACATCCAGTTGCTTCCTGATATGTGGGTCAGCCTTCATGCTTCCGTTCTTATTCAGGATGGCATCACGGTCCTTCTTCAATTCAATGTAGAGTCCATGATACTTGCCAACCGGCTTGGGGATGAACAGGTCAGGGTAGCCCGGACCGGACTGCATCCGTGAATGGTTCTTAGCTTGACCGGCAGTGAGCTTCAGCCCGGCTGCATAGTCTGTCCGGAAGATGGGCATAATTGCTCTCTTCCGCTTCAGCCATTTTGCCACTTCAAGGTGGTGCTGCAGTTCAGTCTTTGGTGGCATCACTTCTCCCTCACTATTATGTTATGCAGCCCAAGCTCACAGGCGTGGATGTCATCAAAGGCAATGTCCGGCATGAAGTCAGGATTGAACTGATGCACACCGTCCACCATTCCTTGATGATGCTTGTCAGCATAGAGGTCAACATACTTATCAATGCCAATTGCTGCTCCAACCTGCCGTGCCCATAGCTCACCGCCACCGGACCACACCACAATCTTCACATTCTTTGAGTGTGCCAATGCAATAAGCAGTGTCCGGATTCGCTCATTGGCAACTATCTTCCCGGACTTGGCACTGAACGTGGTGACTAAGGTGCCATCACAATCAAAGGCAATGACAACTTCCTTCACAGCTTCCGCTCCCCTCTGAATAGTGGGTAGTAGTTCTCATGCTTCAGGTTATCTTCAAAGAGTGTTGGCTCCTTGCCAAGCTTTATCTGGTGCCACCACAGCAGCATTCTGCCGGTCCGTCCGTTGCCATCAACAAAGGGATGGATGGTCTCAAACCTGACATGTGCTTCAATGGGGTCCATTGCTTCAAACTCTTTAAGATACTGCATCATGAGAGCCGGGACCATGTGAGCTGCAGGTGGAGTGTGGTTGCCCACATACACCTGAATCCTTCTATAGTTGCCCTTCTCATCTGCAGAGAGTTCATTCTGGTGAGAGGTTATCATCAGGTGCAGCTTCATCAAGGTGCTATGGGTTATCTCCTTAGCTTTGCTGAGTTCTTCCCAAGCCAACATGCAATCCTTGTCAGCCCGGTCTGAGTTGATGCCTTCAATGAGATTGCTCTCATGGATGTGAAGACCCATCATATTATTCACCGGACTTCTCCTGAGCGTTTTGCTTCTTATTGGCAAGGTCAATCATCTTGTGGATGGCTTGGTCACGCTGCATATTGGCAGCATGGTTGACTTGATGCCAAGCGTTCCGCTTCTTCATAGGTGCTTTGAAGAGACCGGCTTTTTTGGCACGCTTCCGGCGTTCCTTCCGGTTGGGAATCTCCGGCACATTGACACCCAATTCTGATGCACTAATTATTCCCATGACCTACCCCTTCCGTGCTGAAGCAATCGCTCCACCAATCGTGAATACAATCAGGACCGTGATGGGCACCTTCACCCATAGTGAGTCAATCCAAATTGCTGCAAGAAGTCCAATGAATGTGAGTGCAGTCAGCACATGTGTTTGCTTATTCGTAACCATATATAAAAATCTCCTTGCTTATATTATACCCCTTATGTTCAGAGCTTGACTGTTCCCTCAAGAGAGTTCCACCACTCAATGCCTGCCTTCAGAATGTCCACTCTCTTGGCAGCCCAAGCCTGAGCTTCACCCATCTCAATGAGACCAATCTTCTGAGGCACCACATGATAGTCAGTAATCTCTTTATAGTCACGGTCCCACTGCTCAATCAGGAACATGCCCTTTTTGATAGTGATGCCATGAGGTCTGAGCAACAGTGCATAGAGCTTGAGCTGATTGCTCTTCAGATACTTGTTGGGATTGACCTTGCCTGCAGCATTGGGAATCATTGTCTTAGTGTCAATGATGGTCTCAATCTCCTGAGCAATCTCATCCGGTGTGAAGTGAATCACCACATCCGGGAACAGCTCAGTGGCAAAGCTTTGCTCACAGTGGCTGACCGGCAGGGAGCCAATCAGATACTGGTATTCATAGGGAGTCTTGCCGGTTGCCCGGACCTCTTCCTGAGTCACCTCATGGTGAGTGAATACTGCAGGTGTGGCTTTGGTCTCATTGACCTCTTCCTCAAACATCTCATGCCGGACAGTTCCAAACTCAGTGCTCTTTGTTTTGAACTTGCTTATCAACTCAGCCCGGAGCTGCAGGACCCGTTCAATCCCGGTCTCCGTGCATTGAGTTAGTTCTGAATATCGGGTGTGAAGTTTGCCGTCTGACCGGTCAATCTTATACGCCTTCATTATTCAGCCTTATCTTCACCCTGCTCTTGCTGCAATGGCTTTGGCGTGCTGCCTGACCCGGTGGTCTTGGCACGGTTAGCAAGTGCAGCTTTGACACCGGCACGGGCATCAGGCTTCTGAGAAGTGTTGACTGCCTCACCTTCAATGTAGTCTTGAGCCACTTCAGCAATGTCTGCAGCACCATCAAGGACTTCAGGAATATATGTCTTTATCAAGCCTGAGAGCACGTTGTATCTCATCTTGAGCTTCCGGTTCTGACCCGGCAACCATCCAACTTTAGGCTTGCCATAGCTGTCCATAGTGTACTTGGAAGCAACTGCATCTTCATACTTGAACGTGTCCTCATATTGCTCATCATCTTCAGCAGGAGCAGCAAAGCCCTTGCCCTTCCAGACAATAACGTGACAGTGCTCTTGGTCTTCATCCAAGAACTTGAACTTGTAGCCATGTCTCTTCAATGCTTTTGGCACAGCCTTGCCCCATAGGGTGATGATGCCATTGATGATATAGAGAGACTGGATTGATTCCATTGGCTTCAGACCCATCTCAGCACCGGTGATGATAGTCACAAAGGCTTGAGTTGGATTCTGGATGTGCTTTGGCAGTGCTTCAGAATCAAAGAAGTCACGGGCAACAAGCTTGCTTTGTTCATACATGACAGGACTGAGGACCGTTGTCTCCATTGTCCGGACCGCAAGGTTCATCTCCCGTTTGTCTTCATCAGTGAGCACGCTCTTTGGAGCTGCCTGCTTTGGTGGCTCTGCCGGTGCCGGTGCATCCGGTTGTTCTTTAGATGGTGCTGTCACCACCTCTGCATCTTGAGCATCAGAGTGGTCTTGCACTGCTGCTTCATCAAGAGTTTGTTGTTCAGATTCTGTTGACATAGATGGTCTCCTTCTATGAATTAGTTTGTCATTCCATTATATCGCAACCGCTTCTAATAGTCAAGCCAATGTCTAGCCTGCTAATTGAAGTGATTGTCACATGATGGCACTTGCCTGCCGGTTGCCGGGTACTTGATGCCCACCGTGCAAGATACTTGGCAAGCTTCACATGTGAGGTCTGCTTCTGAATCTTCAGCACAATGTGAGCCGGTCCGTTCCGTCCGGCAAATGGGTCTCTCCACATCAGCCTCATACTGATGCTATAGATGCCCGGTGGAATCAGCTCAAGCACCGGGTCCGTGATGTATGTCTTCATATCAGGATTGCTCCTGCAGGGGTCTTGATGACACCACCCAACAGACCGGCAGTCTCATGCTTCAAATAGCATGGACCGTGAAATGGTCCTGACTTGTCACCGTTCCAACCCATGCCTGCAAAGTCATCAATGTGAATTGCATGCCCACAATATATGCAGGCAACTCTGCCATTAGGCACATCTTCAAAGATTATGAAGCTCAATGCCGGGTGCTTCTTGTTGTATCTTAGAAGCACATACCGGTCATTAAGCTCACCGCTCAACACTCCACCGTGTGAATCTAAGTCTCTAAAGAAATTGTACATTCTCCAGTCATCACTTGTCCAGTTCCATCCAAAGGGTGGGGTGATGTCCCACACCTTTGGCTTTGTGAACTCAACCTGCACATCAAATGTGCCGGGAAGAGTGTGCTCTCCAATGGTTATGCTAGCACCATGCAGAGTCATACCGTTCATTAGAAGCTCACAACCTTCTTGCCTGCAACCTCAATCAAAGGCGTGATGTCAAGTTCTTCATCACCAAGCACAAGTGGCTTGCCGTCCCGGAATGGGACCATCTTGCCACCGGCAGCATAGAGCTTTGCCCGGCTTATCTCAATGGGTTCAAGCCGGTCATATGATGTGCCCACTTCCACAAAGCGGTGGTGATTCCACCAGAACATGGTGCCTGCTTCAGCAAGAATTGGTCTGCCTGCATGGTCCATATATCGGATGGTCTTATTGAGCTGATAGTGTCTCCGTGCTTGTGCTGACATGTCAAACATCACTGGACCTCAAACCAATCTGAGACAATGTTGAGTGCCTCATCATAGCTGCCTGCTTTTGATACTTGCAACTGGAATGCTTCAACCTCTTGAGGTGTGGCACCCATCTGCTTCATCTGCCTTCGGCACTTGCCAATGATTGCAAAGATGTTGCCATCCTCACCAACCAATTGAATCTCTCCCCATTTTTTAGCTTGCTCTGCCACTACTTCTTCTCCCACTTGAGACCACGCTGCTCCCATTCTGAAGCAGGAATCATCTCATTTTTAAGTTTAGTAATTATGCCCGGTGCAATCAATGCTCCGTCTTCTACACTATAGAAGTTCTTGCCATTGAACATGAACACCTCACCGGCATTGAACTCATCAATATGAGTGGTGTTCCCAAAGACGGTGAACTTGTCCCTCAGCATATAGAGCACACCAGTGATGTATTCTTTTTTAGGCATGCTTCTCACCTGCAGCAATCCGGTCCAACAAAGTGTGGTCCGTTAAAGCTTCCATCCGGTCATTGATATAACGCTTCCGCATCTTCTCAACTTGGTGCCGGTCCCATGCATCTTGCAATAGCTCAGGCAGATTCCTGACAAAGCTCCGGGTGTCCCGGCAGAACTGCAGGACTGCAGCACCCACTGGATGAGTGAGTTCTAATGTTGTTTGTTTGATATTCATGGCGTTGGTCTCCTAACCAAAAATGGACAGGCTCCTATGCAGGAGTCGGCTGTCCAAAGTTATTGCTTTGATATTGGGGTACTACATAATAGTGACCTTGAGAGTCTTCAACATAGAGTCTTGCCTTGACACCCTGTTGCTTGAGCACTGATGCCAAGCGTGGTGCAGTGAGGGCAATCTCAGTGATTGTCTCTTGGAACACTAACGTGTAATTCTTGTTATTTATCTTCATGGCAATGGTCTCCTTTGCCTGTTTTGTTGATAGTACCCTTAGTATATCGCAACCGCTTGCACCATGTCAACACCAAAATTGCTTATTCTTATACACAGATACTGATATAATTGAGGATGTCCGGGTGCAGGTTATGTCTTGAGCTTTTAGCTTTTGTGCATTGGTCTCCCTGCTCTGTCACCTTCGGGTGGACCGGACACCATGTCCGTGCCACTGCCCCGTATATGAACGCTCAGGAAGACGGGTTACAACGGTCTGAGCATAGAGCACACCTTCACGGTGTGTTTTTATTTTGCCAATTCT
>ERZ650304.435-NODE-435-length-22398-cov-5.540124_pt1 | contig 22398 bp, 20 predicted proteins | sample MGYA00376240_ERZ650304 | MGnify/ENA primary metagenome ERZ650304 (study PRJEB26733, sample SAMN07839271) | wastewater metagenome | biome: small river; feature: stream; material: water | place: USA: North Carolina | collected 2016-03-01 ... | reverse complement strand
CGCTGTGCTCCTCCGCCAGGTCCTTCAGGACGCGCGTGACGGCCGGGCTCGCGTCGGTCACCGCGAGCAGGGCGCGCTCAAGCCGTTTGACGTCGCAGTCGCTGCACTTGCCGACGAGCACGAACGCGTACTCGTTGGGCACGGTACTCGTCTCCCCGGTCACGTACTCGGCCGAACCGTCCGCCAGGTACAACGCGTTATCGCGAACCAGCACGATTCGATAGTCGATAACCTTGCTTTGATTCAGGTCAGGAGCCGGGCCTAGAAACAGTAGACGAAGGATATCGCCCTTCTCCACTGGAGTACCGGAAACCCAGGAGACGAAGGTTACGCCGCGCAATTCGGCGTCAAACCGGCCACCTACTTCAACGGAAAGTTGTCGATACGCGTAACCTGGCAACGCGGGATTCGTTGGATCAATCTTGAACGAGATTTTCGCACGATCAACATCAAAGTCGATATAACGTTCAAGCGACGCGCTGATGTTCACTACGCGGTTGTTAATCGATTCAACGTCGACAACCCCTTCCGGTGTGGGGAAGTTGTACCGCGCATTCGCTGAATAGCTGATCTCATCTTCGCGAATTGTGAGAAGTCGCCAGTACTCCTTTGATAGGATTGGGCAGTCCACAATGGCAGCACTTAACACGTTGGACAACATGTCTAGGTACGCCTGAGCGATCAGGTAGGTCGTACCTTGATACATCGAATCCAGTTGATCCGCATCGGCAAAAAAGCGCTGCCAAAAGTCGGAAAGCCCCTGGACTAGGTTGTACGGATAAGAGATTGCGCTCACAGGATCGCTCCACCTACATCGACAGGTACGATCGTTCTTGAGCTGGAGATGTAACGAACAGTCCGGTCACTAACACCCAACGCCAGAAGGTCAAGAAGCGGTCCAGCGATCTGTTTTGCCTGAATCATTCGCACCTCGTTTGAGGTCTGAAATGTAATCAGATCGCCCGTAGGCGCGTTTAGGGCGTAGCTGATTACAAACGGAAATACCGTGGCGATATCCGGGTAAACCGTACGAATCAGGTCCGAAATCGCAGAGACGTCAATCGGGTTGACGGTCGTATCAAACGCGTTAATGTAGTCGGCGATCGTCTGAGCAATAAGCGCGTTGTTCAGCGCAGCTTTGGCGGTCGTTTTGAGCCGGTACTGGATGGTCATTCCCACGATGATCGGATGGTGCGCGCGTGGGAGTTGATTCGCATTATTCACGCGGTTCGCCTGGCTGCGCACGTAGTTGTAGATGTTGGCGTAGTTGGCTAAAGTCCGGTAACGCACACGAAGATGACGCCCGTCGTACCGGCTATTGTTTCCTACCTGTCCAACACCAAGAACCATCCACATCTGCATACTCTGAGCATACAGTGCATTACGCGTTACAACTTGGTACTGCAGTGCGATATTCGGATCAATGTTCAGTTCGGGCATGCTATTGACCCGATTACTGAAGTGGATAAAGCCATCCACCGGACTCTTGTACGCCAGCTCGGGAGCGACCGGATCAATGATCGCGACATCAAGAATGTCAAGAACCGGGCCGGGAGGTAATGTAATCGCGCCCGGGATTGATACCGTCCGAGAGCTAACACCTCGAGGCCACGGAAGTCCGCCATTGGAAATGATATCGTTGTAAAGCGGCGGAATCCGTCCGACGGTATACCCCAAGTACCCTACCGGAACCTGTTCATCACTAGCAACAGGAAACGGAATCCGCTCACTTACGTACAGTTCTCCCGGCCCAGTCGTGATGACGAAGAACTCGCGAGGAACCTTGGGCAACCCCGAAACAATTCGAAGAATATCACCTGGCCCAACACCGGGAAATGTACGACCGTCGGCGTCTCGAAAGATTGCCGCAATGCCATCCGACCGTTGAAACGGACCACCGATCGTACCGGTAGTCACCGCCTCGACGATATCTAGATTCACGTAGATGTCCGTGCAACCGCCAACATGCACTGCGAGCCGAGGCCCCACTGCCTCAAGCGTATCTCGTTGCATCTCCGGTTCGCCGTAGCCTACGACGAGCAGCTTCTTGATGTCGGGGAACGTATCGGTCAAAACCGCTTGAATAGACCGATCGTTGATCAGGTTTCGAATGGAGATGGCGGTAGGCGCACGCGCCAACACCTCCGTAGTCGATTCCTCGCTCTTGCCGCCTGCGAATTTCTCAGTGTTTTCAACACGCGTTACGTACGGGCTAAACGCGTCAAAACTTGAGAAGAGCCCGGGTTCAATATTGAACGCAGGACCAATCGCAAGCGCAACCAAAGGAATGCGAAACTGGTACTCAATCACGATACCGTTGCTGTCGGTGACAGGCAAAAGCTCCGTTCTTGGAATGACGTGAGTGCCGACTGAATCTACTGCAAAAACGAGTCCAGGACTCTTCGTAAAGCGCTGAGTTGGCTGAATAAAGATGTCAAGTGCCTGAGAAGTATGACCTACTGCAACGCCACGTGCGTATGTGCCAGGTTTCAGCGAAATGAAAAAGTTAGACAGTAGTGCGGTAATCGAATCGCGCAGACTCGTCGGGTCGGCGTCCACGACGGTCTCTTGAATCGCCTTAAGCGACTGCCGGGACTGAATCGTATTCTGCTCTTTGGTGAGGTACGCAAAGATGGCAGCCAGCGCCCCCACCGTCAGATCTCGGAGAGCTGTTCCCTTGCTAAAGTCGCCGTCCGGAATACTATCGCTCAGAAACTGCTCAAGGAAGTTCTGCGCCGTGAGGACGTCGTTTTGACTGACTACGATCTGCGCCACTAGCGAACCTCAAGGGTTGGAAGAATCAAGTTCAAGCCTTGACTCGCAGCATTTCGTACGTAGACCTGCGCAGCGAATCCGGGCAGCGATGGAACCGGAATGTACTTCGTTACGGAAGCAGAAGCGAGCCGCTCAGTACTCGGAATGTCTCGCGCCTGCTGCACCGTTTGAATGTACGCCGCTGCTTTGTTCACGGCAAGCGTCAAAACATCCTGCGCGTCTACCAGATTGACGTTTGATCCAATTAGGTTGGGCAGGTCCGTCCCGTACTGCAAATCCATCGGATCGCTGCCGACTGGTGTGAGCAAGTACTTCGTGAAGATGTTCAGCAGTTTCTGAATACCTCTCACGCCAATCGTGCGCTTGAAACCAAAAGAGAAGAACGTCTGGTTGTTATACTGCCCCGCGGGTGCTAGCTGTATATGGATATCGTAACTCATACAACCTTCCCGTCTGACCAGAGCCCTTTGTCGAAATCGTACGTCATCGGATTGCTGACAACGGACTGTCCGGCCTGAAACTGGGCGATGGCCTGATGCAAAACACCTGCTTCAACCGCGAGCGATTTGGCCAGGTATGTGGAGTGCTCACTAGCCCTGCGCTTGATGTCCGACGCAGACTGATTCTCCATCGCGACTGCACGATTCTCTCCGCGAATCGACGAAGCCGCAGCACCAAGAATCACCGCTTCGCCAGCGCTTACTCGACCGGCCCGATAGAGCTGCGTCAACGTCTCCGCTAGAATATCACTTCCGGGCGCGTCCGAGGGGGATTTTGGATTGTAGTGAAGGACCAAGCTCTCTGACTTGACAACAATGTTGTCGAAGCGTGCCTGCCAATGCAGGTGCGATCCGCTATTCATTACACCGCGATAGCCGCCAGACAATCCCACTACACCGATTACGTCGCCTTCTTTGACCTTCTTGCCTCGAACAATTCCGATCGGAATCGTAGCAAGGTGCATGTACTCTGTGCGGAATCCCTGAAATACGCCGGTGTGCGTGATCTGCACGAAGACGCCACCGAAGCCGACTTCTCCGACCGGAACCGCTACTACGCCTTGACTGCTCAAGACGTTACCGCCTGTATCGGTGTGCGCATTCTCGAGGTACACGCCCCCGCGTACTCGATGCTGCACTCCAACAAAACTGATAGTACCATCGGCGACGGCTAGTACGTTCTCCCCAACCGGAGCTGTAAAATCCAGTCCGCCGTGACGGCGGTTCGTATCGATCTTGTCGTCGTAGTTCGCGGAACGTGTGTCGTTCCATCCGCTAGATACAAGACGAACCGGCACGCCACGAAGGATCACCGTATAGGGACTACCCTCAGTTTTGAGAGGCGAACCCATGAGCCGAGACAAAGAGACTGGCGACGTCTCATAGCGTCGTTTGCCCGAAATCGGATCGGTTACCGGAAGGACTTTCCCCGCGTTGATGTCGGAGGTTGCTTTGGCTGCGTAGAACGCAGAGGCGCGAAGTTTCGCGTCTGCAAGACCCGATACCGGACTTTGGGGCGGTACACCTTGATCTGAATCGGACGGCAACGACACCGGCTACCTCCGAGACATGACGTCTTGAATCTTGTCAACCAGCAGGCGCTTTTGATACGAGTACTGGCCCTGAGTTAGGCCCACGCGCTTCAAAATGTCCTTGTTGGACAGAATCGGTGCACCGCGGTATCCAGTAGTGTGCTCAAAAATCTTCTGCTGATGCGGCGTCAAGTCCGTATAAATGAAGTCGATGACGTGGTCCTGCCCCTCGATTTCCGTAGGAACACCGCCCTTGCCTTCAACCTCCGCGTTGGTTCCGCCGCTCTCAAGAATCTCTTTGTGCGAGAGTTCACGCTGGAACTCTGTCAGATAGCCGATGGACCAGCCTAGGTGATCCGCGAGTTCTCCGATAGAAGGATGACGTCCGAGTTCGTCCAACAACTCCGCTTCAGCAACCTTCAACGCGTGAAACCGCGTCATCTTCGTCTCAGGTAGCCGCGCTACGTTTTGATGCGCGTACGTGAGCCGACTCATTTTGAGCAGGTGGTTAACGACATGCGTGCCGAGAGCGGTGTTTCGATCCGGTGTGTACGTTTCGAACGCCTTGATTGCTAGACGTTTCCCTTCTGCTTCCAACAGAGGACGAGCGAACGTTCCGCTCCATTTGTTCGCTTCGCGTTGAATAAGGGGGTTCACCTGAGTGAGCAAAGAGGACAGATGCGTGTCAGTAGGATTCGCCTTCCACGCGTGCCACTTATTCAAGTCTACTTCGCCGCGAAGTGGCGTACCGGAAGGCGGGGAGAATTCTGCAATCTTCTGGAGCGTATCCATTCTCTTAATAATAGCTTATCCACGTGGAGCTTTGCTATTCAAAACGTTATTGCGGTACGCCAGAAGAATGGAATCCCAGTCCGCTCGCGTCTGCGGAAATGCGGGATCGAGCCCCGGCACGACGCTTCCGTTTTGAGCCGCGTCGAGCTGCCCAGCGCCATCTGCGCCCGCCGGAAGTTTCGTCGTATCGGTTAGCGGAACAAACCTTCGAATCCGCTCGTAGTACGTCGTTCCAATTGAGCCGGGCGTGCCGAACGCAGGCACGGGATTTTCGCCCGCCGAGTTAAGGAAGATAATGTACTCATCCAAGCTGCAGATCGGGCGCGACGCGTACTTCATTGCGGCGTCGTAGGATGTAAACGCGTCTTCGTACGCGGGCGTAGGTACCAACTCGCGATTTGTTACGAGGTTGTGCCTAACCAAGTTATTGGGGTCCACCGCGTCGAGAATTCGCTTCAACTCAGTGCGCTTTCGCTCGAGCACCGTGATTTGATCTTGCAACGCGCCGATCGCGACTAGCGCAGCCGCGGCGGTCTCCGTGTTAATCTGAATCTGTGCGACGTCAAGACTGGTCTTTACTGCGAGTTCATTCAACGAGAAGTTGCTATTGTTCGCGCTGCGTAGGTCTACAAACAGCTTTTGAACCTGTAGCTGCAACTCCGAAATCTGCGTCAAATACGCACTGTCGGCCTTGACCGCATCATTATACGCGTTAACCCCAGAATCGTTTGACCCTGTGATGAAGATGCTCTCTGGGAGCGTCTCTCCGTTTTCAGGTGCGTAACCAACCAGCTTGAACCACTGGCATGATGCTTCCTGCGGATTTGCAGGCATTTTGCCAAAGAGTAGAGCCTGATAGAACGCTTCCGCGGTTCCAAAGTGCTGAATCACTTCGCTAACTTGCGAAATCGGCTCTTTGGGCGCCGAAGCAATAGCCGTTGATTTGTTCTCAAATTCTACACGAAGCAGATCCATCACTTCAAAGATCGTGCGACCGTAGGAATAAGATACCGTAGTCTGAATACTACGCGACGTGTGGTTGTGTTCCACGGAAGTCACATAGCAAAACAGATACATCTTCGTGACTTGGTTATCGAAAATGATCGCAGGAAATCCTGGCAAAATGTACGGATTGAACTTGCAGATAGCTACGCCCGCTCGACGCGAGTATCGCTCGCGGTAGTATTCGTACTCTGCGTATAGCGCGTAGACGTCGGAGTTTGATGTGTTAATTAATGGATAGCTGCTCTCCGTTCTAGGTGCAGCGTTTGGCGCAACGTCATCGCTCGCGCCCTTCGAAGTCATCTCGGCCTGCTTCAGAAAAAACAGCCAAGTGGGCGCGATACGCGTATCCATCACAGGGCCTTTGAAGAACTCCTCAGGAAAAATGAGGAAGTTCTTTCCAGTGCCTTTGAGGTTTGACGCCTTGGCTTTCTGAAACTGCTGAGCTACCGGAGGCCACGCAATCGCCAGCGCCGACATGATCGTCGGATCGAGCTGTCCACGAATCTTGAAAAGCTGATGCAGTACTTCATTGTTGAAGTACAGCCGCGTAGCCTGCGTGGCGTAGTTCTCACTGTACTGGAACATTTCCAGCATAGAAGGGAAAATGACGTTGCATGCAGGCGGCAAACCGAAGATGAATTGCGGCTTTACAAAGTAGTTCAGAAGCCTGTTGGGCTTCAACGGATCCGGCGGAGTCGCCGGTTTTCCATCGACGAGTTTTCGTTCCGTCGCCATTGGAATGATGGTATTCGTCTTGAGATCCACTGATACAAGAGGCGCAGTAGGAATCATGGCAACTTCGCTGAGCATCGCTTGAAAAACAAGCTGCAGCGTGTCCCAAATAGACCCGGCGTTCTGAAGCTGCTGTACGTACGGAATCAATGCCCGAGTCAATACGTCTAGCGCGGAGACGGTTTGCAACGACTTCAGAATCGGGAATACCGTCGTGGATGTTGCATCGTCAAACGTCGGAGTGGCAACAAATCGGTTCAAGAAGTTTGTAAGTCGTGACCAGCGTGTGAAAAAGTTCACAACTGGAACAGACCGCTGCTCCGCCGGGACTTTGCTCCCGGTCATGTTAATAACGACGTTATACAAGAAATCGAATGGACGCGTGATAAAGTCCGTTCCGATGAGCCCCTGAGTAAAGAACGAACACGGGAAAATGATCTCGCTTTGCGTAGGAGTGATTCCAGCAACGCCTTGACTCGGGGCTACCGCGTGTCCCGTAATGTCATCGACGTTCGTCAAAAACTGCACAAACAATTGCGTGAACACCGCGATTTGATTGATGATTTGGAAACTGTACCCCAGACCACCCGCGCGTAACGACGTGCTCCAGCCGGTAATTTCGCCTTCCATGAGGAGTCGCGGAGTCGTTGCACCCGTGAAGTCGTCGATGAAAAAAATCGCGACTTGAACTCGATCTTCCGCACCAAGACGTTGAAGCACCGGATCCGGCGCCAGGTCAATTGACGCTTCAGGGATCTCCCAAACACCGTACTTAACGCGCGAACTCTCGACTGGAATATGAATACCATTCACGTAGACAAGGAACGAGCCGTTGTGGTTCTTATCCTTGGAGAACGCGTTCTTGGAAGAACTAGACATTAAATACCTGCTGCGCAGCGACGATTACAAGAAGTGTTGCCACGGCATTAACACGTGTTTTGACGAACGACGACTGCATTCTTCCTTGAATCAAGGTTGCGTACGGCGGCGTGAGCAATTTTGCCCCTACTGCCTCCTGAACCGCTGCACCAAAGAGGAATCGCGTTGTCTTTAGGTCGTTATCGATGTCAAGATATCGGCGGCGCGTATCTACTACGACGGACAAGACGAGATCGACAGGCAGTGCGAAACCGCGCGTGACGCAGGCGAGTTCTGTGTCATATGCCATCTGCACGGCGACTCGGTACGACTTAGCCGGATCGCGATCGGTCGTCAGGTACTGCAGAAACAGTTTCCGCAGAGTATTCAGGTTATACCCAGGAAAGTCTTGCCGCAGCTTCAGCTCAAGAACGGTTGACGGGTTATTGGGGTCCGTTGGAACCCAGATCACTTCTTGCGGCTCGATCAATGTCTCAAACGTGAGAATCGGCTGCGCGACTACGTCCGGACTAGGCGGTGCCACATCCGGGGGTGCAATAAGTCGAAAGGGAGCGTTGAGCTGCATTACACCACCGCATTCGCCGGAGGAGGAAGACCAATCAAGTCAGAGATCGTGCCGCGAATATCCGCAGTTACGTCAACGGTTGCACTAGACGCGACTTGCGCTTCCAGGTTCTCCCGTTTTGTCTTTGCTGCATCGTCCGTAGCGACAACCGTCATGTCTTTTCCCGCTGCCGAGTTGTTAGCGGCGTTGTTCGGCGCGAACATCGTAGCATGTACTCGAACATCCGAGGCTGAGCCGATCGGCGTTAACACGTGGTTCGGGTCAAACGACTCTTCAACTTTGGTTGTCGCCAAAGACGGAGGAATGACGACGATGTACTCTTTGACAAGGAGCTGGAAGTTGAAAGGCACCGCCAGTTCGTTGGCGGCGTTCAACGTTTTGGACATCGATACGATCGTACCTGAGACGATCACCGAATCGTAGCGAAGACGGAGCAACGACCCCCGTTTTGCGCATTCCGTGCCTCGTAGCAAGTACGTGTATGCTTGGTACATGCCAACGCTGTGGTCGTCTTGAAATGAGTTAAGCAGGGTACCCGAGAACGTAAAAATCGGAGGCGCCGCACCAAAGAAGTACGCGACGTAGTGATCCGATAATACTTCGCTGATCTGCACTTTCTCTGAAAAGCTCTCTTGAATCTGGTCAAGAAAGAAATCAATGAATCCGGTGCCCGTACTGGCCGTATCGCCGATCAGAACTTTAGCCAGTGCCTGGATATTCGCATCCGGCGGCAGTGTGCGCAGATACGCGTTCTTCGCCTCAACATCGGTACCGGCGAGAGACAGATACATGCGTGCAAGAGTCTCTTTGTACTCTGCATCGCGTTCGCCTGCGTTTCGCGCATACTTCGGCGTCATCGCAGGGAATAGCGCAAACACACCCTGCTGATTCGGGTTGTACCGATTCGTACTCGCGGTATTCTCTTTGAACTTTGTGTAGTTCATTACGTGCCTTTGACGCTAGTCAGCAGCATTTCGTCTGTTTCGTTGACGATTTGATATGCTCGACGATACAGGCTCGGCCCTTCAAGGCTCGAAGGCTGCCCTTTAAGAAGGTTCTGCGTGACGTTGTCCGCAGCTACGAGCAGCAAATCAAATGCCGTCGGCAATAGCACGATCGTCTTTGGCAATACCGCCATCAGTTTCTCCTCGCAGGATCACGCGCATTCATTGCCTGCTGATCTGCCGCTTGCTTGAGCGTCTTCGCCGCTTCGGCAAAAGTGTCCACAGCCTCTGCAAAAACTTTCTGCGGAAGATCGCCGCTCGCGAGCTTCGAACTCATTTCCGCCAGGGAAGCTTGATCAGCCTCAAGCTTACCCATACCCGCTTCGTGGCTCTGCATGCCCACCAATTCGCTACGTTCCGTAGTCGCGTTGCCAGCCAAGCTAGCCATGAACTCTTTGGCGACGGATCCTTTCTGCTTGGCGTCTCCCTGCTTGTATCGGTCAAGCATTTTACGCTGTGCAGGTGTGAGTTTCTTAAGATCCTCATCCGTCGCTTTCGTTGCAAGGGAGTCAAGGACATCACTGCCGCTGCCTCCTTCCATGCCGCGCAGCATGGGAATCTTGTCGCTGAGCTTCGTCAGCTCAGACTCGTAGGACGTGCGGAATTTGCCCGACGAGACCAAAGACTGGCTTTCAGAGATCTCTTTCGTGAGATCCGCTGAGTTCTTCGAGCCAAGGTATGTTAGCGCCTTGCTTGTCTTTTTGTCGGCACTCTTGGCAATCGACGACGCGTTCGACTTGATTCGTTCCAGTGCTTGCGGATCGTTTGCGTACTTCTTTTCGAATTCAGTGAGCGCGTTCAAAGCGGATTTGCTGCCGCCGTTCAACGCTGCCGTCTGAAGGGACGCGTATGCGATCGACTCTGCGTCCTGGTTACTAAGCAAGGTTTTGAACGAGTCGCTAACGTGATCGTCCGTCAGCTTCACCAAATTCTCGTTAACGATCTTCTCGATTCGGTCCTTGCTCAAATTGCCCGTTAATGCACCGGTCAACGATGCAAGTTCCATCGTCTTGCCGATGACCTCCTGCGTCTTTTGCCCTCCGTATCGAAGCAAATTTTGTGCAACCGCCGTGTGAAGGCTGTCGCCGTTCGATTCAAGGAATTTGAGTGCTGCTGCTTGCTCTGACGGACTCAGTCCTGCAATTTCTTCCTTGGCCGCTTCGGACGTGTGGCTCGGAAGCATCGCGCCGGGGTCCGACGTAATCGATGCTTTCTGGATTTTGCCATCTACACGTACAGCGAGTCGGCGCACAAAATCAGACGCGTTAAACTTGCTCCCGATAGCCTGACTTCCGCGTTGCTGCAGCCCACCCATCAAGCTAACACTATCAGAAGCGGACATGTCGCGGGCTCTGGCAATTGCGTGCGCAGATTTCACCGCACCGCCGCTTGCTGCACTGTCGCTAGCCTGCGAACGAAAACTGTAACGCAGCAAATCGCCGCGAGACATTGCAGCGATGCGACTGCGAATATTCGGATCGTTCATCGTAGTCAGCCCAAGACCAAAGCCGATTTGGTTCATCAGAAGTGACCCGGACTGGCCTCCGCCTCCTGCGAGCGACGGATTATCTCCCGCCGCCATCATGCGCCGACGCTCTTCCGCGTTGTGCGAAATCGTAATATCATCGTGGTGCACCATATGCTCACCACGGAACATTAACGCGTTGTTCTCCGAGGTCTCGTCCAGGTACTGACTGGCTCGACGAAACGGCGAAGTGATTGCGTCTGACGCACCGTAACCAAGGTCCGTGATGCCCTGTCCCATCTTTGTAAAGAGGCCAGGAGTGCGATACTGCGCCCGCGCTGCACGATTGCGATCCATCATATTCCGCGATTCAACGCGGAGCTGTTGCCGCATACCACGGTAGAATTCTTGATTCGAGAACTGCAGTTCCAGCGTACGGGCAGACTGCTCGCGCTGATCCGCTGACATGTACTGGCCCTCTTGCGTAGAGCCAATCATGACGTTCAACGCGCCGCCGAAGCTGAGGCCCGTCTCCTTCTGCATCGCCATTGCTTGACGAGCAATATTGAGCTGCTGCTGAATCGGGCTCTGACTCGCCGAAAGACGATCCTTGAACTCCTGCTTTCGAGTGGAAAGCTCGGAGATTCCTTTGACGCCAACGGCGTTCATGTTGTTGGCAGCCATGCGGGCTACGGCATTGATGTCCATGCCCTGCACTCGGGAATAGGCATCCGTATCGATGTCGATACTTCCGTTCGCGCTCTTCTTCAAAGCTGCCGCCATGTACAGGTCTTGATTCGCGGCGCCCAGCGATGCCATCAAATTCGTCTGTGCAACACCTTGACGTCCACCTGCTCGGGCGAGCTGCAGATTCGAGAAACTGCCTGAGTTAATCGCGACGTTGGCGATGCCCGCCGACGCCATCCCCATTCCGTAACCGGTAGAACCTGCCAGCCCCTGGCCCTGTGCAGCCATCGCTCCCGGCATACCGTAATGCGCATCCAAAGCGGACTGCGACATGCCTGACATGCGCGAAAACATGGATCGATTCGCTACAGCGCCGAGCTGACCCGGGAGGCCCTCGAAGCCGAGTTGACGCATCTTGCTCAGATCTTGCATCGCGTTACGCACATCGGGGTCGTGCGTAATCTGCACCATCATCTTGATGGACTTGGCGATGTCTTTCATCTTACGTGCGATATCGTCCGGATTGCGTGCCGTATCCAGGAAACCGTGATCCGCAGCAAGATTCGTCAGTTTTGAAATATCCGCGTTATTGAATCCCGTCTGTCGCACAAAATCATGGTCACGTGTGATGCCGCGAAGCCCGATCGCCGTCTGAATTCCACTTTGGCGATCCGGACCTTGCCCGGTCAGCATGTTCAAGGACGCGCCGCTGACCATACTCGGCGACAGCACGTTTTGAAGATGCCGCCCCATGGCGAGATCATTGCCAATCGGATTCGTGGCCATTCCGCCGAGAAACCCACCTGCCTTGCCGCCCAGATAGCTACCGACGAAACCTCCTACAGGGCCAAAAGCTGAGCCCAGCGTACCACCGAGTAGTGCTCCGCCCAGCTCAAAACCCGTCTGCGTAGCGCCAAGCAGATTCGACGAAGCACGGCTCTGTTGCTGATAGATCCCCGCGTTTGTATGCGCCATCGGAGAGCTGAACGCAGGCGTCACGTACGGGTTAAACACCGTCGAATGCGGTGCATGGGCTCGCGCCCCATCGGGACGGTACATGCCGTAGTTCGACGGCGTGTTGTACATCGGCGAAGGCATCATGCCGCCACCGCCGTGCATCGCATGTGCAACATACGGATTGAACGTACCACCACCCGGCGAAGAAGGCGGCGGCATATACCGAGTCGCCTGCGCCGCCTGCATCGTCCGCTGCATCGCAGCCATCTGCACATCATGCGAATGCTGCGAAATAGCTCCCGGATGCATCGTCGGCGGCATCGGCGGAGGCTGATTCAGCCCGACACCCATAGGCATCTGACCCGTTTGCGGGGGCAACAAGCCAAGCTGAGCTTGCATCGCGTTGAAACCCTGAACCATTTCTCGGAGGGTTTCACCTGCGGTCGTAGATGCCATGGATTAATTATATACTATGGAGCTGTTATGGTATAAGTATATATGACATATATCCAATGTACTTCGTGCTGTGACTGGTTCCGGTCAAGCGGGCGTTTCGAACGTTATTTATTTGGATTCGTTGAGGAGGGTCGATCAATGACGGTAATTATCTGCTTAGATTGTTGTTACTTCGGGTAAACCATGACGCGTCCCGACATCGCAATAACCCTCGTGCGACTAGCTCGCAACTTGAGCGTTGGCTATCGCCTGGAGTACCACCTATTCGGCGCGGCGTTGAAGTGTGTTCACTGCCGTAGAGAGTGGATTATGTGCAACACGTCTAATGTCGTCGTTTGTCGTGACTGCGTGCAATGGTACCGTTAAATGATGCAACATATCTACTGGGTCTGCTACAAGTGTTTTCTGGTTAAACTCAAACCGATAGGGTGGGATGTAGAAGACGCTTATCTATTCGGAATAAGGTCATGGCGCGGAATGTTTGTCGCGTGTTGTCTTCGATGTCTGTAATCCTAATTTGTTGCCGATGTCTCCACGCTCGTTGGACCGTCCGTGGAGCGAACCGTAATGCCTCACACGTCTATCTATTCGGTATCGAATTTAATAGGTGGATATACGACGCACAGGTCTGCGAAGGAGACTATCGATGCAAATAATTGTCGTCTGTTTCCGTTGTTTTCGAGGGCGTCCCGTATTCGCTAGAAGCGTAACCGAGAGCTTCTTATTTGGGATACACTGGAACGGACATACGTTCAATGCACAATGTTGTGGAGGCCGTATTTAATGATTGACTGGCATGAAGGCACCGGTCCAACTCAATGGCGATCCAAAGACGGTCGAGTCAAAGAGATCGCCGAAATGGCTACGCCGTACCTACTCAACTGCCTGGATCTCGCGAAGCGAACCCCTTCGCATTACAGCCGATTGGCTGCAATTGATCGAGAGTTGAAGTTTCGAGGATTTGGACAGTTCTGCTATCGGTGCTGGACCGTTGTTCGACTTCCGAAGGGTCTGCAGGTGGAGTACTACCTCTTTGGCGTAGCGCACCGTATTAGTGTTATTAACGTTGAGTGCGCCGAACCTTGCGTGGAGTTGCCGTGAGTGTACATGAATCAACCACATGGCAATGGAATCAGGAGTTCCTTCGGAGTCACCCCTCCGCGCGGGACGAGTGGTATTTATTCGGAATTGTTGCCCAGTGCGCTCAGTGCAAAAGTATGTTTGTACACGTGCCCATACAGTGCGATAAGTGCGCGAAAGAGTTGAACGGAGATTGACGTGCTCAACATCACCGATAGGGTTTGGTACGAACGCTGGCTTAGTCTCAGCCACTCACGCAGGTATGCACGCAGGTATGAATTTCATTTATTTGGAGTGGTGGCTACCTGCCGTGCATGCTCTTGGTTTACGTTAATTGCGCAGGACACCACAAAAACTGCGTGTAAGTGGTGCCAACGTTTTAGCGGTACGGTAAGTCGATGAATTACGAAGTGGACGCAGAGATTCGCTACATCTGGTACTTACTTCGCGATTACACTGGCAACGATTTAGAGTTGCACCTATTCGGCGCAACACTTTGCTGCGACTCGCATCACTGGGCTGGGAGAATCGTAGGTATGCGGATCACTAACCTTTGTCCTGCTTGTTATGCAGAGGTCTTAGATCATCGCCGAACTCTTGGTCGTAGTACTCGCCCATAGCGTCCAGTCGATTCAGCATTCTCTTGTCGTACGCGATATTCGCCTGAATAGACCGCTGCGCCGAACGGAGGGCGTCTATTTTTTGCTTCAGGACGTCCACATTATAGTCTTCTTGGAAGACATCCATTGCGTACTGGGCAAGAATCCCGCCGAATGCTTTGTCGGCCTCGACGTTGAGAATACGGCCAACAATACGCGTAGACATCTCCGCGAACGACATCTTCTCTTGTCGCTCGCGGAAGATCATTTCGCGCATCACTCGATCCTGTACGGATCCCCTCGGGGGCAGAGGAATCCCCCTCGAAAAGAGGACTGCTCTAGCGTTTCCCCCGGGGGTTCCTAGAAATTTTCTACGGAACCGGTCTGCAGGCAGACGGAGAGCTTCTCGTCGAACTTGCGAAGCTTGTCAAAAAGAATGCGCACGACGACGTCGGGGAGTGCCCGAATGTAGGAGAGGCGCGTCTCGAACAACGCGTTTGCCTTCTCAGCGGGCGTATTCGCGTCGGGGAACTCGAACGTATCCGTCTTGAACGCAGCCAGGGATCCCGCAAGGAGGTAACGATACGTGATCTCTGTGATGGAGCTGTCGTACATTGGTCGCGTCGCCTCAAGGTACGCTTGAAGGCGTTCCGTATCCGTGTACTGTCGAGACCGAAACGTAACGGACGTGCGCGGGCTGAGTACGTATTTCTCAGTGTGGTAGCCCTTGAACAGGACGTTGTCCATGATTTCAGCGGCGTCTTCACGCGTTACGCCGATCGTCTTCAGCGCCGCTGCATACGTCTCGTGGGGCTTCAGCGCTGCTTCGGTCTCACGAGCGTCCTTGTCAATCTTCGCATCTTGCTGTGCCGCCTGAACCTTAAAATCGCCAATTGGTGGTTTTTGAGACATTTGAGGAGTATACTACAAAAATGGCCACGACAGAAGAGTATTTGAGCGATTCGGCCTTGGGGCTAGTCCGTGAAGTACGCCAGTCGCAACTTCAGATGGCGCTGTCCGTTGAGGAAGTGGTTCGCGATGGCGGAATTTACTTTGCAGAGGGGCCAGTCGGCGTTGGCAAGACTTACGCGTATCTCGTTCCTGGGCTTTTGGCGGGAAAGCGTGTTGTTGTTTCCACGCCCAAGAAGGCGTTGCAGGATCAGATTGTCAAGAAAGACTTGCCGACGATCTGCGAGAAACTCGGCATCAAGCCCAATTTCGTTGTATTAAAGGGTAAAAGTAATTATGCGTGCAAGTTGCTTGCTGAACCCCACCACCCTAATTCAATGTACCGTGACTTCCTCCGTTTCAGTAAATACGGAGATAAAAGCGACTTTGACGGAACACTCCCAGTCTGGTTTAACAAAGCAGTCGCTGATTCCTGCGTCGGACCTAAGTGCCAGTACGCCAGTGAGTGCGGATTCATCAAGCTCAAGAAAGATCTGAAGGACGCAAAGGTTGTAGTCATCAATCACAGTCTTCTTGGTGCCGATTTCTACTACGGCATCGGTACAATGACCGGTGGTCCCTATGAAGTTCTCGTCATTGACGAAGCGCATAAGCTCGAAGAAGGTGTCCGTTCGGCGTTTACGCTGACGATTACCGAGAAGTCCGCGCACGAAGTCATCGGATTTTTGCACGACTCTCCGTTCCACTTCACGCATTTACTCAAATTGGGTTCGTTGTGGGACTCACTCTTCGAGACAGTGCAAAACAAGCACTGGAAAGAGCCACATACGCGCGAGTATCCGGTATTTGGGCAGCCGGAAGTCGACGCCGTGATTCGGCAGCTCGAAAAGATTCGGCAAGAGATTACTGACATTGTCGGAGAAGAGTCGGACGGCGGGGCCTTAGACCCCGGGACTACGATTCCGCTTGTTAGGTCTCGTCAGCGCATCTCAGATATCATGCGAGCAGTGAAGACGTTTCAGGGGCAAGTCGTGCCCGATGAGACACTACTCAACGACGCAATTATGGCGAACACCGTGCTCTACGGACAAGGGACCGGCGGGCATCTCTCCCTATTCGCGGCGCCGATCAGTCTGGCGAGCATGCTTCGCGAGAATCTCAAGACGATTCCTGCGGTGGTTTTGACTAGCGCGACGTTGGCAGTCGATCAGCGCTTCGATCACTTAACGCGAATTACGGGAGTGGAGCCCAGTTCGTCTTCGATTCTGGCGACGAGCTTTGACTACGCGAAACAGGGCGTCTTGTACGTACCGAAGCATATTGAATACACGACACGCCCAAAGCGGGGTGATCAAGACCACGCCGATCGGTACAACAATTACATTCAACTCCTTATTGAGGAGTGCGCATTTCTCTGCAACGCCGCAGAGGGTAACGCGTTTATTCTCACTACGGCCAATGACGAGATGACGCGCCTCTACCAGGGGCTGCAGAAAGCCTGCCCCAATTTGCGCATTTTGATGCAGACCGTTCGCGTTCCGGGGTTGTCCGCCATCGGCGATGGCGATCCTACTTCGCTATTAAAGCAGTACATGGAAACGGATCATTCCGTTTTGCTGGGATCTAAGTCCTTCTGGGAAGGAGTTGATGTTCAGGGCGAGAAGCTGCGCCTGGTGATCATTCCAAAGCTACCTTTCCCGAGTGTCACAGATCCCGTTATCGATGCAAAAAGAAAGCGCTATACCGAGCGTATGATTGCGTTTCACCAAATCGACTACGTAGACATGTTCACCGATTTACGGCAGGGCGTCGGGCGACTGATTCGCTCCGTCAATGATCGTGGAGTCGCTGCGATTCTTGACAATCGCGTGTGGACAAAACCGTATGGTGGCTCCGTGCGGCGTGGATTGCCGTTTCCAGTGACGGCTACGACTTGGCAGCGGGAACACATCGCGAGGTATCTGCCTATGGTGGCGAAACACTTTGATAGGTTACGAGGGGAGTGATGGCGATTCGACAGCTTTGTTACCTGTGTCTCCGATCGACGTGGCGTAGCGATACTCACCACCCTCAGGACCAATTCTACTTATTCGGTAGGGTGTTCCAGATCTGGAGATCAGATCGATTTACCGTCGCAAACGGGGCGCATGGGGTTTGTACGAGGCCCAAGAAGCGATGATTAGCCAAATCTGCGTGATATGTTTCCGGCCTACGTGGTTAGTGCTTAACTACCCGGCGGACCACTACTACCTGTTTGGACTGGTGCGACAACGGTGGAATGCTAGCTACATAACCGTCAATTCGGTTCACGAATCATGCAGGAAGTGGTGATGGCGTTCTTCATAACCCAATACTGCACAATCTGCGGGTTGACGGAAATTTCAGGCTATTTAGGGCGCCTGGACGTCTGGTTATTTGGGTATTGCGCCGCGTTTCGACCTGGCGTAATCTGGGATCCGAACTGCTTGAGTCACTAAAGTGAAACCAGTATACATCACCGAATACTGCACTCTCTGCGGTGCGGTCCGAGTCTACCCAGCCTACGTAACTCCAAGTCTGTGGTTGTTCGGCTACTACGATAACGCAGCAATGCGTATATGGAATTCCGCGTGCATGGTGCATCAATGAGACCTGGATGGTTCTGCGTAATGTGCTTTGCCGATGCGCAGTATTTTCCGCACTACCAAAACACGTACTTGTTCGGCGTCGTTACCATAGAGATGGACGGCGTCGGACGGGTTGTTGCGGACTCGACCTGCGGGCGATGCCGACTCTACTAAATACGTGGTTCTGCTACATATGCAGCCACCAACGCGTCGGTCTCTGGCTGGAGGAAGATCGGTTCTATCTCTTTGGACTCGTGGCAAAGCGGTCTCTTCGATTTCGCGGAAATGTCGTGGACTCTAGGTGTTACGAATGCCAAATGAGGAGTAAATGAGACGAGATCCACATGTTCATTGCCATCGGTGTTTTGTGGGAATCTATCTCGCCGTGCCTGATTGGGTGTACCTCTTCGGCTACATCACGGCGTACAGTGGACGGTGGTTGACCGTGAATGCGACGTGTGGGAAATGTATACGCTTCGTCATATAGGAAGGGTCTATTCGGTATGCCCTAAATGTTTCCGGGTAAACGTAAGACGTACGGACATGAATACGATCGAGCCGTACTTGTTCGGCATCGTGAAGCGCCGCATAGCGTGGCAAGGTTGGGTGCTCCTGAACATCGCGTGCTACCTTGGGTGTCGTAGAAAATGACGCGGGTGCCGCAAATAACCGAAATCTGCCCTCGATGTCTAACGTCGTTCAGGTCTCCCGGGCCTACTGGATGGCTTGAACAATGGCTGTTTGGCGTATCCCGTAAAGCGTTAAGCAGGACAGGTATATGGTTCATGCGTGATTCCACACGTAAACACAGGCACTGATGCGCTGTAACACTTGTCACGCACTGTTCGAACACGGCATGAAGTATTGCATGCACGTCGAACTATTTCTCTTCGGCTGGTCGTCGTTCGATGGGCAGGTGATAACGTCGGCTGCGCATCTGCAGATGATTCAGTCGAATAACTGCAAGGACATGGTGCATTGGAAATATCTAAAGAGGTAGTGCCCTGCTGGCGGTGCGGAACTTTACGATTTGCGGGAGAAATTAGCAACCAATTCTTATTCGGTAGTTATTGGGTAGTTGTCAGTGACGTCGAGCATTTCGAAGCTATCTGGGCACCGCCGTACTGTGCCAGTTGTCTACATGGACGATACATCAAAGGCGTTGACAGACAACTCCCCTACTGGTACCTTAAGCACTTAAAATGAGCCTCTACAAAGTAATCATCGGGATTGGCGTCGCTGGCGAAACCGCCCTGGCTGGTCCTGTTGTAGTTTCCGCCGCTGCGTTTCTTGTTGAACAGGCACCTATCGTAGCTTTTGCCGGGTCTCTCGAAGATTCGGAGCCTTTATCGGTACAAGAAGCTAGTGATATAAAGGACGCCATTCAACGAATGGCGCTGGAGATTGCGGTGCAGCAGGGGGCTCTTGCCCATGCAACACTCATTCGATCAGCGCAGGAAGTTGACGCGAAGCTGGTATCTACAGTTGTGGAGGAGGCGTCTCTTTTAGCTGTTGCTCGGGTAATGGAGCAACTCAATACTCGGTTTCCTGCAAAGGAGGATTTTTTAGTTCTTCGCGCAGAGCCTACGCATGATTGGCACGTAGAGGCTGCGGGACTTCTAGCGAAACAGAAGTTCGATCGAGCGATGAATAAGATCGCGGAACGCTATCCAACGTACGGTTTTGCGACGAACCGAGGGTACGCGACCAAGAAACACCGTCAAGCGCTTATCGATCAAGGTCCATGCCCGGAGCATCGCCGTACGTTCAAAACGGTGTATGAATCGGGTCCGCCTTGCGAGGGCGCGGAGGAGTTGTGAGAACTCCAACAAGTCATTGTGCTCAGTGCAAGAAGCAGTTGACTGCGGGGGATCGCGTACGCACTGCGTTTATTGCTTCTCGCCGATTGCCGAAGAATCAATCGTTCGGGACGATCGCGCAAGTACTTCAATGTTTTGACTTTGAATTAACTCATGTTAACTGCGCGGATGCCGGGTTAATTCAAGGAGGTGGAGAAACGTCCGTGTTGCAGCGAGTGGATTTCAGTCAATGCGCGAGATGCCGAAAGACGTTTTTGCCAGGGCATCGACTCACTACTGCGTTTATTGTTGAAGCAGCGGAACCAAATCCTGCGATGCCGTTCTCTGGTGCTGTAGCGAAGTTGAGTGGGACACAGGGCGAGTATGTGCATATTGATTGTAGCGATCCGGCCTTAGAGCGCGGAGTTGCGCTTCGATGAAGCGATTGGCGTTTTGCGCGTGTCCTGCGTGCTTTATTACCCGTAAAATATACGTAGCGCGTACGCCGGAATACTGGTTATTCGGCATCGTCATTATTAACGGTCTCTACGATTCGGTTTGCGTAACATGCGCATGGGGTTGAAAGGTATTTATGAGTCGTGATCCGTGGCGAGTCGTTGAACCAATTGAAGCGCCAGCGCCGGTTGCTCGACGACCTGCCGAAAAGCTTAATCTTGGAGATGACCTAGACTCGGATCTTGTTACGTCCGGGACCTACAGCTTTTCATCAAGGCACGGTACTATTCAGATCACTAATCCCCGTGTCGTATCAGGGGACGCCGCGCTATCGGTACTGATAGACTGCCTCAAGCTGCTCAACGTTCCGAACGTCGTATTTCGTCCTGCTGCAACGACGTTATCTACCTCCGATAAAGCGTCTCACGTCGGATTTGAGCGCATGTCTTACGACGAAGGCATGTACAAAATACTTTGCGCACTTCGAGAAGCTAGGTATAATACAAAAATTGCTCTCAAGCTCCAGGAGCTGGGAGTTATACCAATCTTCAAGTGAGGTGCTTCCTTGGTCAAACTCCCCGTGAATGTGCCGCTACTGAACAGTAATCCCTGCGGTGGTTGCACTAATTACGATCCGATCAAGAACGCGTTGGATGAGAGGGGCAAGCAGCAGTACGCCAATAACGGCTGGTGCAAGCTGAAGTCGATCTATCCTGCGGTCGAAGAGCCGGGACAGTCATTTCCTTCCGGCGTAAAGCGAGCAAACGCAGGCGACCTCGCGACGCCTTACATTGTGCGAAAAGATCATGTTGAACACGGATGCGCCTCTTTCCAGTTGCCCTAATTGTCTCGTAGAGTACGAGTACATTGGAGTTGTAAATCCAGCTAGAGCCCTTTGCGAGTGCGAACTCGATAACGCGTGCAAGGTTTGCGGGGCACAGGCGCGTATTATTGAGGCCGACGTATATTTTTGTACAATACACGCACCGGAGGACTTTCCCGTAGATTCGCTGCCTGAACTTGACCTTCTGGAAGATATTCCGGTCGAGAATGTTGCGGACATCTACTTGCGAAATCCGGAGTGGCCTACTCCCACGTATACAAGGAGCAATAAACGAATTCAATGTGGTGAGTGCATGCACAATCATCGACTTCGAGAACGCGAAAACTGGAATGGCACGCACTCTGAGTGCCCTAGATGCAACTCTGAAATTACGATCGGTGAGCCGTAAATGAGTGTTGAAGATCTGCTGAAATCCGCAGTAAAAGTTAGCGACGGGCAAAAGGCCGACGGTAAGAAGGTCGCCACAGCGTATCAGGCGGTCCAGCACGGCGAAGCCGTATCGGGCTTTGAACGCCTCTTCTCTGCCTTCGAGGCGGAGATTGCGGCGCACGCCTATTCTCGCTGGGAAGGCTATTTTGCTGCGTCTCTTTTGGCGTACAACGCTCGCCAGTCGTCAAAGGCGACGGAGGCCGCATTTGATCGCGTTGCGGTTCTCGCGCAAGACCACTTTAACACGTTACAGCGGCAAGCGGTGCTTGTGCCAAATTTCGAAGTGAAGCCGACGGACGCGGAGCTTGCTCGTGGCGCACGCTTTGGCGAAGCGCTACTTAATGCGCTAACTCAAATGGTTCGAGAGACTGGAATCGACCGAGAGCAGAGCTACTTCGCCATCGCTCTGCTGACCATTACTCTGCGAACCGACGCTCCCGCGAACTGCGGTGGCGCTACACTCTTTGACGCGGCGTCTACCGCAGCTTGGAACTACTACAACAATGCGTAAATGGATTTTGTCTGCGCCGATACCTGACGGGCAGAACTCAGTACTGGATATGGGCGAAGCGGTTGAAAATGACGACGGTACGTTGCGCGTCACATTGTTCTGCATGCCGCTCCATTCAACGGGCTTTGTGGGACGTGCTGAGCCCGAAATCGACTTAACTCAATTCATGTCCGAGATTCGTCGTGCCCATGCCGTCAAGACCCTCAAGGAGCGCCGCGACGCGCTCGCGGGTCGCGCGCCGTCAGCCGACGACAAGGTGAGCCAACATGCAGCGAACTGAAACTGATGTGAGGGGCCCGAGATCGGAAGAGCACACG